>Ga0222659_1000044_pt1 | contig 80184 bp, 62 predicted proteins | sample AntAcemetagen547_FD_179850 | JGI IMG/M metagenome (GOLD analysis project Ga0222659, IMG submission 179850) | Saline water microbial communities from Ace Lake, Antarctica - #547 | ecosystem: Environmental > Aquatic > Non-marine Saline and Alkaline > Saline | place: Antarctica: Ace Lake...
ATTGCTGACTGTAAGAACGGTGAATTAGCGGAGGTACATGAATTGTACTTGGATTTACAACGTTTTAGGTCCAATAGTCTTCGGCCGAGTGGCTTAATTGGTCAAGAAGCGCTTGAACATTGTTATCCCGCTAAAGAAAGTTATGGTTGGGTTTTTCTTACCCTAAATACACCTTTGGTTGTTGGTGGAATTAAATCCCTTCATCAAATGAAGCAGCTTATTGCGGATACGGATGTTACGGCTGTTTTGCTGAGTGAAACCTTTGAGTCAACTCTTTCACTTCAAGAAAAAGTACAAGCGGTTAGGGCACTGTTCACATAATGCGTAAACCACACTTTTTGATTTCAATTCAGTTTTCTTTTAGTTCATTGTCTATTTCTTCTAACTTGGAAAATCTGAATACTTCAATTGCAGATTGATGAAAAGATTCATGGTTTCTGAGTGCTAAAAAGATATAAATCCTTATTTTACTCTTGAAATAAATTAGGCGTAATTTTTACTAATTGATGGTATAAAAATGTTAAAGATCCTCTTTACTTATGAAGATAACCTACCGCACGAAACGCTTCTGCTCAATAATTTGATGGAAGGTGATTGGGATTTTTTGCATGTGCACAAACCAGACTACTCTCGAGATGAAATGATTAATTTTTTGGAGTTAATTCCGAATCACCATGATAAAGTTATTTTGCATTCGCATTTTGATTTAGTGCACGAGTTTGATTTGGCAGGGGTCAATATTAACCGTAAGCCTTTGGCTGAAATTTCTTATGAAGATGAATTAACCAGTACCTGCGATAGACGGTTTTTATTGGTAAGCAATAGGCAGCTGTTGGTGAATGGCGAGCGGCCAGCGATAGTCACGTATTCAGCGCATGGTTTTCGAGAAATTCAAGAGGTTCCATTTAAAATGGATTATGTTTTTCTCAGTCCGATTTTTGATGATATTTTAAAGATTGGCTACGATTCAGCTTTTAATGATGCGGAAGTATTGGCAGCATTTTTGGCTGGAACGAAGGAGCGCGTGATCGCTTTAGGTGGTGTCGACGCCAATCGCATTCCAATTTGTGAAGCACTAGGTTTTAAAGGTTACGCCATGTTGGGTGATATTTGGAAAAAATACTTTTCACACGTCGAAACAATTCAATGAAACAACAATTAGTGATATTATTCATTGCTGGATTCGCTACACCGAATCAAATGATTCGGCGTTTTTGGCTGTTAACGCTTGTAATTTTAAAATCAAACCCTACCTAAATAAGTACCTCAATAAGATGAAGAACGGTAAATTAATACAGCGCATTTTAAATCTTCTTACAGTGGCATTGCTCATTGTTTTAATCGGTAAAATATTTTTCAATTTACCCCTTTTTAATGTCATAGGAACGTTTCCGGCTGTTATTGCTTTAGGCGTGATTTATTTTACTAAAAATTGGGTGGAGGTTCATTTCAATATTCCCGATCCTATTCTAACAAATCGCATCACCAAAATGCTCTATAATATGGGTATGGCCTGCATTGTTCTGGCAGTCTTGTTTAAAATTATGCATTGGCCGTATCAATACATAATAATGCTTGCAGGTTCGGCTTTGATCATTATTTCCTTTGTGCTTTCGATTCTCCTTGATCCGAGTGAAGTTGAGAAAGATGATAATATTTTAGATGATCTTGAATGACACTTTGCGCATGACGTATCTTAACGCTATCACAGGCGGTTAATCATAGTGGCAAGTTCGAATTGATAGAGGATGATATAAGGTCTTGTTTTATCAAGAAACAGGCAACCGCGAAAATTATAAAATTCATCTTCTAAAGGGTAAAAAATTAAATTTTGATTAACAGCGATTAACACAGGATCGAATAGGTAGGGTGGGAATTTTAATTGAGTTAAAAGAGTGGGGAACTGATTCGTTTTTTACAGCCACTCAAATAAATGATTTGGAGAAAAAATAGTGGCAATCAAATGATTCAATCTCATTTCCTGTCGTCTTACGTGCTCATAACAAGGATAAAGGTAGAAAAAGGACTTGCACCAATAGATTCCAGTCTTTTAATGATTTTTTGTGAACGAATTCTAGTCTAACGCAATTCGCGCAGTGAAGACCTGCTCACTATCTTTAATACGAATGAGATAAATTCCTTTTTCGAAAGCGGATAGATCTATGGAAAAAAGTGTGCTATTTATGATACTTTCATAAATCACTTCACCTACTACTGAGTAGATTTTAAAAGATGATCCAATAAATTGTTCAGGTGAACCTACGAAAATGACGCCTTGCGTCGGATTGGGATAAATGGTCAAAAAATCTATAGATTCCTGATTGATCCCTACGTTCGATATCATAAAACATGTAGAGGTATCCGTGCAAAAATCTTTTGAAATGATCACGGCGTAATTCCCGTTTTCTGGAGCAGTAAAGCTTTGTTCTGTGGCGCCGTCAATAGGCTCACTGGTATCGCAATTTATCCATTGAAATGAGGTGGAACCTCCGATTGGTTCATTAGCGGTTAGGCTAATAAGATCATCTACCGTGACAGTTATGTCGATCACTGTAACAAATTCTACGGTAGAAATGACAATACTATCACAAAGTGATTCCGAAACGAAAACATCTGTATATACCCCAGGTTCACTGTATTCAGATTCGCCAACAATGACCGATTCACCTGAGCAAATATAGAGTAATGATTCCGTCAAAATTTCAGGTTGGATCAAAAGATCAGTCGTTACAATACTATCGCATCCCGAATCGGCGAGAAGCGTATCGGTGTAGATGCCAGTTTCGACGTAAATGGATTCACCTATTGTATAGGTTTCTCCAAAGCAAATGGATACAGTTGCAGCGGATGCTAAAGGGGGAGCAACAGTCAGAACTGTATTGACGATACTGTCGCAGGCACCACTATTGAGTAGGGTGTCACTATATGTTCCGCTTTCTGTATAAGAAGATAAACCAACTGCTAAACTTTCGCCAGCACAAATCGTAATTGTTTGATCAGTGAATTCGGTTGAGCACAGCAGTGAACTAAAAAAATAAGCTGCACCAGCATCTTCTATGGAGTCTAAGGCGATTTCATTAAAATCTTGCTGCCATGCTCCAACTATAATAGTATGTTCAGAAATGCCAATCGCATTTCCAAACCAGTCCTCCAACATGCGGTCACTGGCAACAATTTTTTGAACCTCTGACCAGGTATCATCATCTGACTTTTCAAAGATGTAAGCCGCTCCAGAATTGTTTTCTTCATCCAAGCCATCCGCATCAAAATTATTTGATTCAGCTCCGATTACCATATAATCACCATCAATTGCGACGTCAATTCCAAAATGGTCACCAACTCCTCGGTCACTGGCGTCTATTTTTTGTACTGTAGCCCAGGTACCATCTATGCCTCTTTGATAGATATAAGCCGATCCAGCATTGTGCAGAAAAGCCGCTTCAAATTCACTTTGGTCTTCTGCTTTCGCACCGACCACGGCAACGTTAGAATCAATATCAACCGAATAGCCATAACGGTCCCATCCAGCGCGAATTGTAGCGCATACTTTTTGATCATCTTCCCACACGCCCCCAACACGGTGAAAAATATAAGCGGCACCTGCCTGATCGACACCTCCAAATCCGTCCGGATTATAATCGCCATTATGTGCGCCAACAATCATGAAATCACCCGATATTGCAATTGAACACCCGAACAAATCGCCATAATCAATGTCTTGGTAATGCCAAATATTAATGGTTTCATCACCACCACCTGAATCGGCTTGTCGGTCCCAAGCCACTATTTTTTGTGATTCAAACCACGTTCCGTCAATTCCACGATCAAAAGCATAAACGGATCCTGATTTAAAAATAAAATCACCGCCAATTTCATCATGTCCTTCTTGATGAGCACCAACTATAATTGTTTCACCAGAAATGTCAACAGTCCAACCAAATTCATCACTTGTGTCCCGATCGGAAGCGACAATTTTTTGAACTTGAATCCAAAGACCAACACTATCGCGCTCGAAAATATAAGCTGACCCCGCTTTGGATAGTGTATTTGAATCATCCGTATCTTCATCTTCTGCGTAAGCGCCCACAACTGCAACATTCCCATTGATAGCAACTGACCATCCAAATCGATCGTAATCATCTTGATCTGAACTTTGTATTTTCTGTACAAAAGTCCAATCCTCAATACCTGTTTTCTCAAAAATATAAGCAGAGCCCATATTGGGATCGAACGCACCAAAGTCATCTGCATATGCACCAACAATTGCATAATCGCCCGAAATGTCAACGGCATATCCAAATCGATCCTCTGTTTCGCGATCGAATGCTGCCGTTTTAATGATTTCAGAAAATAGTTGTGCGTAACCGCTAATGGATAAAAAGAATACGGTAATGAGGGAGAGGAATAGTTTCATAAAGCTTAAAATGGGCTTCGAAGTCTATTCGAAGCCCTATCAGTTAGTTCATTTATTAGTTAATGCTTATTCGCTCAAGATATGATCGATCTCCATCAATGATACGAATCAGATAGATACCTTTTGAATAACCACTAAAATCGAATACAGTAGAAAGTTGTGTTAATTGACCTTCATACACCACTTGGCCTAAATTATTTGAAATAGTGATTGAAGTGAGAGAATGCTGAGAATCAAGTGTGATTGTGAATTGTCCCTCGGTTGGATTTGGATAAATCGTTAGACGAGTTTGGTCAAATGAATTGAGACCAACTTCACTTATTGTGACACATTCTGAAGTGTCGGAGCAATCTCCGTCTGTAATAATCACAGCGTAATCTCCATTTTCTTCCACTGTATAAGTTGATGATGTAGCGCCTTCTATAATGGTATAAGGATCACATTTTATCCATTGGAAAGTTGTCGTTAAAACCTCCGGATCTCCTCCGGTTATCGTAAGTGCGTCCACGTTTAGACTTACATCAATTACAGGTAATACTGTTAAATTGCTCGTCACAATGCTGTCGCAAAAGGTAGCTGATTCAAGGGTGTCAATGTAGATACCTGATTCAACATATTCGGTGCCTCCTACTAGGATAAATTCTCCGGCACAAATTGTCAATGTTTGTTCAAATGAATTTTCTTCCTCAACAAAGAGCTCTGTTGTTACAATACTATCGCATCCTGTTATCGCATCCAAGGTGTCAATATAAACACCTGAAGCATCATAGGCATTAATACCAATGGTATAGGTTGTTCCATAACAGATTGAGACTGTTTGATCAAGAAATAAAGGTTCTATTACAGTTAAATTCGTGGTCACAACACTATCACAAACATCTCCATTTAAAAGTGTATCGACATATGTGCCAGTTGCTGTATATACATTTTCTCCAATTTCATAGGATTCGCCGGCACAAATACTGATGTCTTGCTCCGAAAATTCAGTTTCACAGACGATAGAACTATAGATATAGGCAGCCCCAGCATCTTCAATATAATCCAATCCGACTGAGTCCAAATCTTGTTGCCAAGCACCTACAATAAAAGAGGTGCCAGAAATACCTACCGATTCACCCATCAAATCTAAGTTTTGTCGATCAGAGGCTGTCACCTTTTGAATTTCAGACCAAACACCTGCGTCATCTTTTAAGAATACATAAGCAGCGCCTGAATTGGAGAGCGTATCTTCACCTACACCATCAATATCTTCTTGTTCTGCTCCAATCACTAGATGGTTTCCATCAATCGCGACGGATCGGCCAAAATGGTCGCCAGTACTGCGGTCACTAGCGTCTAGTTTTTGGATTTGAAGCCAATCACCGGTCAAATCTCTCTCGAATATATAAGCGCCACCAGCATTCATTAGTGAAGCTGCTTCAAATTCACTTTCATCTTCTGCATAAACACCAATTAATACAATATTCGAGTCAATATCTACAGCATATCCAAAGCGATCCCATGCCTTGCGTATCGTACTGTGGATTTGTGTAGATTCAGTCCAAACACCTCCCGAACGCTCATAGATATAAGCACAACCTTGATTCCATAAAAGACCTGTTCCAACTCCAGCTGGACCATAATCATAATTGTGAGCGCCAACAACGATATAATCTCCAGATATTGCAACGGAGCCACCAAATAAATCGGATAGATCTTCATCTGTTGGATCAGGACGACCGTCAGGATAATAATGATCATCTGCACGCTGAGAGCCAACAATTTTCTGTGATTGTATCCAAACACCGTCCAATCCTAGGTCAAATATATAAGCAGAACCAGCGTGGTATTCGTATGCCCCTCCAGCAGCATTGTGACCTTCATGATGAGCACCAACGATTACGGTACTATCCGAAATATCAACAGACCATCCAAATTCGTCGTCTGCCGTTCGGTCTGATGCAACAATTTTTTGCATTTCAGTCCAAACACCATCATCACCTCTCTGAAAAATGTAAGCCGAACCGGCTCTAGCCATGGTGTTAGCGTCCGAAGCATCTTCATCTTCTCCATACGCTCCTATAATCGCTATATTACCATCAATCGCAACTGACCAACCAAATCGATCATAATCATCTTGATCCGAGTTGTTAATTTTTTGTACAAAGGTCCAATCTTCAATTCCTGTTTTTTCAAAAATATAAGCAGATCCCATATTTGGATCAAATGGTCCAAAATCGTCCCCATAACAACCTACGATTGCATAGTTGCCTGAGATGTCAACCGAATAACCAAGTCGATCCTCTGTCTCACGATCAAATGCAATTGTCTTGAAAACTTCAGTGTAAGTTTGTGCACAAAGATGAAGGCTGATTAATAATATAACAGCGGTAAGTAGCCCTTTCATAATTTTTTATTAAAAAGTAAGACCTTAAATTAAATTAATCGGACTTACTACGTATTTCTACGGAGCAAATATAAGTAAGTTGCATTCAATGAAACAACTTTTTTATCGGCTATTTTATCCAGTTTAACGATAAATTAACGCTATTGGAGGGATATTTTAGTTGAATAGGTACCTGATTCACACGTAAAGATAATCACGTACATACCATCCGCTTGAGCCGAAAGATCTATCATCATTGAATTGCTGGTGTTTTTTTCTCGGTAAACAACAGCTCCTAATGCATTGTAAAGTATAAGTTCACCAATTTGATTAGATGGAAGATTGACAGTTATACTACCAATGCTTGGATTAGGAAAAACGGAAAGGTCCGCATTTTCAGATATATATGATGTGACTCCAATCGTACTAATCGTGAAGCAATCTGAGGTATCTGAACAGCCATCTTCATATATGATAACGGCATAATCTCCATTTTCAACAGCTTCGAAAGTTTGATCATTAGCTCCTGCAATTTCTTCAAATGGTGCACATTTTATCCATTGATATTCTCCCGTTAAGGATTGTGATTCAAGAATGAATCCATCTATTTCAACGGCTGTATTAATTGGATCATTCACCGAAAGGTAGGTAATGACAATACTATCACAACCACCATCCGTCATAAAATTATCGGTATATACTCCAGAAACACTATAGGCAGTGTCACCGACCTCCACACTTTCACCGAAGCAAATGGAGAATTCTTGCTCGAACATAATGGGCTCAAGTACTGTCAAAAATGTAAATATAGTGCTATCGCAACCGTCATCCATGAGAATAATATCCTCATAAAAACCAGTCGTTTCGTAGGTGCTTATTCCCACTTCAATTGAATTTCCTGCACAGATCGTTAATTCTTGCGTGAAGAATACTGGTGTACAATCGCCTCCAGGATCAGTAGGATCTGTAGTGTAGAAATAGGCAGCGCCGGCATCTAAAATATATCCGCCTCCCTCTGGTAAATAATCTTGCTGAAAAGCACCACTAATAAGCGTGTTTCCGGAAATTGAAACGCTAATTCCCAGTTCGTCATCCATGGCACGATCAGATGCATCCAGTTTTGTCACCTCTAAATAAGTTCCATCTTCCTGCAATTCAAACACATAAACAGATCCTGTGTTTTCAATTTCATCATCACCGAATTCATCATGATTGTCTGAATGCGTGCCAATTGCCAAATAATCCCCATCAATTGAAACACTATACCCAAAGTGATCCCCGGCATCTCGATCGGTAGGGGATAATTTCTGAGCGAAAGTCCATGTTTCCTCACCTGTTCGTTTGAAAACTGCTGCCCCTCCAGAGTTCATTATGGACTCCATTCCATCTGCATCAAGATCTTCCGTTTGTGCGCCTAGTAGAATTGTTGTTGAGTCAATTGAAACAGGAGCTGCGCGGTCTAGCCAAGAAATACCAGGATAGGTTAAGTAAGAAACACATGACCAAGTCCCCCCAGTTTTTTCAAAGGCGTAAGCTTTCGAAGCATAGGGTCCACCGACTGCAATATAGTCATTCCAAATCGCTACGGATTCACCAAAACGGTCGTTCCAATCTTCATGGTCAGGAGCATAAACGACACCAGGACTTCTGTCAGGCGCTACAATTTTTTGTGTTTGAGACCATGTTCCATCTTCGTCGCGATCAAAAATATAGGCAGAACCTGCATGGTAAAATGATCCTGCTCCAAATTCATCTTTATCATCTATATGTGCACCAACAATGGCAGTTGTGCCATGTAGTGCTACTGACCATCCAAATTCATCATCTGCAGCGCGGTCGGATGCTACGATTTTTTGAACTTGTACCCAAAGTCCATCTTCACTTTTTTCGAAAATATAAGCTGATCCTGCACGTGAAAGATATTCAGCGTCAACTTCATTGTGATCTTCAGCATATGCTCCTACTATGGCATAGTCCCCGTCGATCGCAACGGACCAACCAAATCGATCATAATCATCTTGATCTTCATTTGTAATTTTTTGAATTTGAATCCATTCCAATCCAATTTTTTGATAGATATAGGCAGAACCCATATTTGGATCCATTGGCCCGAAGTCGTCTGCATAGGCGCCAACAATTGCAAAATCACCATCAATATCTACAGACCAACCAAAACGATCCTCTTCTTCTCGATCATCCGCGGCGACCTTCATGAATTCTTCGAAGGTTTGACCAAAGGTGGCTGGTAGAAGGGTTAAACTGAGGATAAAAAATACAAATTTGTACATGGCTAATAGTCATTTAAGTTACTGATTATTGAATAATTAAGCGTTGTGATGTACTCGACTCTTTACTTGTAACCTGAATGACGTATATTCCTGATGGTAAGTTGTCTAAATCAAGTGTGTAATTGTTAGAATTTGGTTCAACTTGGGCGACACATTGGCCCAATTGATTAAAAAGTAAGACGAGATATTTTTCGTCAAGGAAATTATCGAATGATAATTGGGTATGACCAGAAGCTGGATTCGGGAATAGTTTAAATTGAGATGAATTGGGTGCCTGATCAATGTCCAAAATATCCACATAAACACACGAAGAAGTATCAAAACATGCACCTTCAGTTACAATAACCGCGTATTCTCCTATAAGCGGGGCGATATAGATTTGATTTGTAGCACCGGGAATTATTGCGTACGGATTACACTTTATCCATTGATAACTTGCTCCTTCGGCTTCTGCCGTTAATAAATTTAGTTCTTGGTTAATTGCTTTATTGACCGGTAATTGAACGGATAGGTTTGTTGTAATTGTACAATCACATAAAGCCCAAGAGGTGATCACATCCGTATACGTTCCTGCATTGGTATATGTTGACGCTCCAATTGTGTATGATTCACCCCAACAAATGATAATGTTTTGTGTAATCGCATTTTCAGGGCTTACGGTCAGTGTGGTATGTACGATACTATCGCACCCTTCGATTGTTGTAACTGTATCTGTATAATCGCCCGGTTCTGTATGCGCAGATTCGCCTATTTCATAAGCATATCCAAAACAGATTGAGACGGATTGGCTGGAGGAAGGTGTTGGTAAGATTGTTAAATCAGTTGTTACAGAACTATCACATCCATCTTCGGTGAATAGGATGTCTGTATACACACCTGTTTCATTATGTGTGAAAGGACCTACTTCAACGATTTGCCCCGCACACAATGTAAGGGTTTGACTGCTCGAGGTAGGCGCACACTCTTCCTGACTGTAAAAATAGGCGGCCCCTGCATCATTTATATCTGCACCACCAGCAAGGTTGAAATTTTGTTGATAAGCACCTAAGATAACTGACCCATCAGATAGGCCTACACTAACGCCAAGTTGATCATCTATTTGACGATCGGATGCATCTAACTTATTGAGCATTATCCATGTGTCTATATCCATATCATACGTGTAAGTATATGCAGCTCCTGCGTCTGATAATGGACTTGTGTCTAAAGCGTCTGTGTTTGCACGAATGGCACCTATCACAAATGTTTCACCCTCTATTGAAAGGTCATAACCAAATCGATCACCCACGGCTCTATCGGAAGGAACAATTTTTTGAAGCTGTGTCCATATTCCCCCAATACTTCTTTCAAAAAGATAAATAGATCCGGCATTCGCCATGGTTCCTGTGCCTCCTTCATCTTCATCTTCGGTATAAGCACTTACAATCGCAAGATTACCTGAGATTCCGACGGCCCAACCAAATCGATCCTCCAAGGAACGATCATTATTCTGTAATTTCACCACCTCGGTCCAAACTCCGCCAGAGCGCTCAAAAATATATGCTGTACCAGTCTCGTGAATTGGGGAGCCCCCAACCGCATCATAATCATGATGATACGCCCCAACTATAATTCGATCCGCCTCAATATCTACGTCACAGCCAAATTGATCTGAAAGATCTTCACCTCCGCCACCTCCACCCGGAAACTCAATGTCAACCGCGCGGCCCGATCCAGCTATTTTTTGAGATTGAATCCAAGTTCCATCCCCCAAGCGATCAAAGATGTAGGCCGACCCAGCGTGATACATATAATTTAATCCATCTTCATCTTCATTATCAAAATGCGAGCCTACAATCAACGTTGAACCTGAAACAGCTAACGACCATCCGAATTCGTCTCCGGCTGCGCGATCTAAAGCAACGATTTTTTGAGTTTGAATCCAAACACCTCCACCATCACGCTCAAAAATATAAGCTGACCCTGCACTCGATAATGGTGCACCATCCGAGACATCATGATCTTCTGCATAAGCCCCAATTACCGCAATGTCACCGTCGATTGCAACTGACCAACCAAATCGATCGTAATCATCTTGATCTGAGTTGTTTATTTTCTGTACAAAAGTCCAATCTGCAATTCCCGTTTTCTCGAAGATATATGCCGATCCCATATTGGGGTCAGATGGGCCAAAATCATCCGCGTATGCACCTACAATCGCATAATTTCCGGATATAGCTACAGACCAACCAAAACGGTCTTGCTCGTCTCTGTCAGCCGCTATTACTTTAATTATTTCCGTAAAGGTTTGTCCTATTGAAAAAGTAGAAAGTAATGCAGCAAGGAAAAAAAAGATGAATTTTTGAGACATTTAAGTGTTGAATATTATTGAATATTAATTTTAACTGTTTCTCCAGTAGAAGTATGCAGGAGATAGATTCCACTATTTAAGGAAGAAACATCAACGGAAGAAACATTTGAATGTTGTAAAACAATTTTCCCATTCAGATCGAAGAGTTGGAATGAAACTGTTTTATTAAAATAGATCATTTCTCTTGAGGGATTAGGATAGACTGACAAAGGGGTCAGTATCTTTATTTCCTCGTTTGCTCCTGCTAAGTCATTATTCGCTAAAGGTGTTGGATAGGAAAAATTAGCGAAGGTGTTTGATCCATTCGGATATCTTCCGTAAGAATTGTCAGTAGGCGTAGTCGGATAGCGAACAAAATCCAATTCTGTACCTTGAGGTGAAATGAGCCAAACGGTATCTATTGCATTGGGCAATTTAAAACTAACATGGTTCGGTCCTTGATAAGTTTCATTATCATGCCAAAATAATTTATAGTCATTTGCGGGAATAATGAATCCGTTCGGGATTACCCATTCGCGATCACCTAACCTAAGAGACGAACCCGATAAATTAACAGGATATGTATTTGGATTATACAATTCAAGCCAATCGTCGTTTTCTCCAAAATTATCTTCAAGATAAGCCGTGTTTGAGGGCATCAATTCATTGATACGAACAGCGAGGAAAGTGGGGTCGGATTCAAAAATGGCCGTATACGACGCATCTCCATCTGGCATCCATGTGATCGTGTCATTGGTTTCTCCTGTCTCTGACCATTCAACAAAACGATAGCCTGGAAGAGGAACAGCAATTAAAGGCAGTGCTACACCATCAATATAATCTCCAATCCAAGGGTATAAACCAGCCGTTACGCCCGGTAAATTTTTATTAATAAGAATGGAGTTAACCTGCACTCTGCCCATTTCAATATCATTCACATTTATCTCGAGCTTATTCGTGTCTGCATAGCCCCACTTGAGCATGATGTGTTCACGAATTTTGCGTTGACGACGAGATGCAAAAATTTGCAATAAATCGAAGAGTTCATTCCACCGGTCAATGGACGGAACTTCATCATATCTCGCTTCTATTGTGCTCGCAAACGAGGGATAACGCCATCTGACGGCGTTTTCATATATTTCTGGAGTAAGGATATTATAGATGGAGTCGATTTTTTGACTTACGACGTCACTTTTAAACCACGAATTTGTCAAATCACTCATACGATTAATGAATTTTAACTTAAACTCATCACTGCCCAACATCCCTCTAAAAAAACGAGAATAGGATGAGAATGGTCCTGCTTCAATCGTTGCAGAAGCAAGCGTGTTAACTGTGTAAAATGCGTTTGAACAAGCGCCACCAAATGCACCGTCTAAATCATAAATGGCCCATCTAAACTTACCGTTTTGTCCGGCTGGTTTCGTGGGATCATAATCACCTGTTTTACGCCAAATGTTTACATTTGAATAAACCCAATCTTCATTACTCAAAAAGATTTCTGATGCCATATAATCGATATAGTTCTCAATATCAATGCGGTCAGAAACGTAAGCATAATTCGCAGGGTCGTTCATATCATTGACATCAACAAATCCCTCTAAATTCTTCATTTTTGCACTGTCTATCGGACTACCATTTCCTTGAATGTCATATTCTTGATCCAATAAGGTGATGTCATTGTCATCAATGCCGTAAAGATTTTGGAAAAAATAATTATCCATTCGTTCTTTCAACGAATGTACACCCCAATATTCACCATTTACGAAAACAATAACGTGTCGAAAGTGCTGCTGTTCAACATTAAGTCCTTTCGTGATCATGTTTCCGAGGTCATCTCTTGGGAAACAATCTGGGCGGTGACCGCCTGCCTTTAGCAGTAGTCGCTTAAATTTCTCGAGTTCAGTATCGTCAAAGAATGGGTATTTGAAATTTGTAATATCACCAGTTTCCGCATAAATTCGGAATGATTTTTTTGGTGCATGACGGCTACCTCCGCCATGAATCCTAGTTCTGCAGTCCTGCGCAAACCCTAATGTTCCGTCTGTATTGAAATACTCCAGACTCATTATTCTTTCCCACGCGGATCCTTTCTGTTCATAATTACCTTCTTCATGATCACCATAGACGTAGATTCCTGATTCATCTGAAAATAAATCATTATAATCCATGTTTACAGAAACAATCGGCATGGTGTAACGAGCTGCCCCTTCAGGATCAATAATGAAGGTTTGGGTCACGGTCTGGCTGGGCGCGTAACCTGGTTTGAATGCTTTGTATCGAACCACATTAACTTTATATCCATCCATATAAGGAGGAACCCACCCTCTAGTCGCCGCTCTTGCTGCGCTATAGCTTCCAAATGGGTAAACAAGAGACGGGTTTGTTGGGACGGTCGATATATTGTCAGGTTCACCATCATGCGTGTCTAAAGAAATCGGTCCTGAGTAGAGAAAATCTGCTACTGTAGGTTCGTCACCGTTTAAGGTGTAGAAGATTGAAACACCGGGAAGTTCGTGTGAAAGTGAAAGTTCTATAATTGTCGTATAGGCCCCTGCATCATGATTGGAGAAAGGCACAGATAGCACCTGCGATTTGACAAGTGTAGCGCAGGCTAACGATAGAGTTACGAAAAATGATTTCTTATTCATATTTAAGGTAAATAAATCTAATTTGTTGAGAAGAAATTCTTATTGGTGATCAATGTTTTGATGTCTAAAAGAAAATTTTCGTCTTCTTCAACCTTGTTGCCAATAACCACAAGATCCGCTCCAGCGCTAAAAGCAGTTTCAATTTGTATGAGTGACTTAATTCCTCCACCTACAATAAGTGGTAGCCCAGTATTGGCTTTTATAGCAGAGATCATAGTTGCGCTTACAGGGTTAGTTGCTCCGCTGCCGGCGTCTAAAAACAATGCCTTTAGCCCAAGCATTTCTCCTGCGATACAAGTGTTGACAGCAATGGAAAGTTGATCTTCAGGAATAGGTGTTGTTTGACTTACATATGCGACCGCAGAAGTTTTACCCCCGTCGATTAGGACATAACCGGTCGGTATAGATTCAAGGTTCATTTTTTTAATTTTAGGAGCTGATTCAACCTGATGACCAATTAGAAAATCTGGATTTCTTCCAGAAATCAAAGTCAGAAAGAGTATACCATCCGCTTTCGAACTAATTTGTGAAGGCGATCCAGGAAATAAAAGGATAGGTATTTGCACATGTTTTTTAACGATTCGAATGCAGTTTTCAAAGTCATCTACACCAACAGTACTTCCTCCTATGAGGATAAATGATGGGTTTAGCATTTTTATTTTTGCTAATAGAGGCGCAAGATTGATCGTTGAGTTCATTTTGTCGGGATCGACAAGAATTGCAACTTTTTTGCTCCGATCACTTAGTATGTCGTAGAGCTTATTCACGGTGTAAAGATAATTTTACGTGAATAAAAACAACCTCGTTCATTCGATAAATTAACAAAAAACATACCGTATCCAAAATCACTAGAGGAGAGAACTATATGACCGTTCCAATTGGGACGAGTCAGATAAGTTTTTCCAGCAAGGTCAGTTATTGAAAGTTCAATATTGGAGTAGTTATAGAAATTCATTGCTGGAATTGAAATCGAGATCAAGTCACTGGATGGGTTTGGATAAATTTTTAATTCGAATTGTTCGAATACTGTTTCTTCAATAGAAACAGTCGGAGCATAAGCCCATAAATCCTTAAAATTGGTGCCATCCGTACCGCCTGCCAAATAAGCAATGTTTTCTATTACAAAAGTAACGGCGTATCTCCGCTTTGCGCCACCAAAGTCCTCAATTTGGGTCCATGTGTCTGTTGATGTGTCGTATTCCCAAATATCACCAAAGTCAATACTGAAATTATCACTACCCATTCCTATGTATCCTTTCCCATCAATCGAAAAGGCCATTGCATCCTGTCTCACCGATCCGCCAACATTTGCTTTAATCTCCCATACATTCGCTACTGGATCATACATATAAAAATCACTTACTGCATCCCCCTCTATATGTCCCGTGCCAACATATGCCTTGTCATCAAGCACAAAATTTACTGCCGCACTTCGCTGTTCACCAATAAATTCTGCAATAGGGGTCCAACTATCAAATGTTGGATTATAGGCATAGAAATCTGAGTGATATCCTTCAAGCGATTGGCCTAAACCATAGTATCCAATGCCGTCAATTGTGAAAGCCGTTCCACCTCTTCGTGGAGTGCCGGGTATGTCACTTATGCGAATCCATGTATTCACCTCCGGAACATATTTCCAGAAGTCAGCAGTATAGTTGTCGCTTTCGTCTTCACCGCAACCCACATAAGCCGCATTTCCAATTACGAATGCGCTTGAATGATAGCGAAGTCCGCCTCCAAAATCTGCAATTTGTGTCCATGAATTCGTTGCGGGGTCATATTCCCAATAATCACTGTAAGTAATAATCGTTCCTGAGTTAATGTGCCCACCTCCATAATATCCCTTGTTTCCAATGGAAAACCCTGTACACCTGTGGCGAGCATCACCCCCAACATGAGCTTTTTGGTACCACGAGCGAGTCATAGTAAGTCCAAACTGGGGGAGCAGTATCAGCGCACAGAATGTAAGTACAAATTTTGTCATAAATGGATAAATGTTCAATTGTTTTTATTTAGACGTAATTTAAAGTAAAGAGTTGGTTGCGTGCATCTATAAAAGTAAAAATAGCAATTATTTTGGAATCACTTCAAAAGACAATACGTTAAAATGTAGGCGTCAAATGTAATGCGTTCGAATGTGAGATGTTTTTTGGAAAAACTCAGCTCAACTTCTACACGATTTGTTCTGTCTATTTCAAGCACACAAATATCTTCTTTAAATCGTAAACCAGGAATGTCAACAAGTTTATATACAGCTTCCTTGATACTCCAAATAGTTGTCAAAAGTTGGTGGTTTGAAAGATCAAAATGTGTTTGTTCGTAGGGTGAAATGAATTTAGATGCAATTCTAAATATTTTTTCGTTGAAATGCTCAATGTCTAATCCAATTTCACTCTGTTTTGAGTAGGCGATTGCAATCTTATTTCTAGAATGGGAAATGCTAATATGTCCATTTGAGAGATAAGGTTTTCCGCTAGGTAAGTACAAAATAGAGGTGTTGATGTTGAAGTGTGACCACAATAAACGCGTGTAAAAATATTCGAGCTTACGCTTGGATGATATAAATCCATTGTATCTGAGTCGTTCTGCTTCGCTGAGGTAAACTAAATCCAATTCGTCAGGATTCAAGTCTTCATAGCTTAATAGCTTGATTTTTAAATCATCATTCTCAACAATATTGGTCGTCCGAAAATTCAATGCTTTTAGTTTAAATAGTGCAAATTAGAAACATGTTTTGTACTTTTGTACTATCATTTAAAGAAAAATAAACAAAATGAGTAATACACAAGAAAAATTAAAGTACAAAGTTAAGGATATAAGTCTTGCAGATTGGGGTAGAAAAGAAATTCGTTTAGCCGAATCTGAAATGCCAGGTTTGATGGCTTTGAGAGAAGAGTTTGGAACAGTTAAGCCGTTGGCAGGAGCCAGAATTGCTGGGTGTCTTCACATGACGATCCAAACTGCAGTGTTAATCGAAACACTTGTAGATTTAGGAGCAGAGGTGACTTGGTCATCTTGTAATATCTTCTCGACGCAAGATCAAGCTGCTGCTGCAATTGCTGCTTCAGGTGTGCCTGTTTTTGCCTGGAAAGGAATGAATGAGGAAGAATTTGATTGGTGTATCGAACAAACATTATTTGCATTTGAAGGTGGTAAACCTTTAAATATGATTCTTGATGATGGTGGTGATTTAACGAATATGGTTTTTGATCGTTATCCTGAATTGACTGCGAATATCAAAGGACTGTCAGAAGAGACTACCACTGGTGTTCACCGTTTGTATGAACGCGTTAAAAATGGTACGCTAGTTATGCCTGCTATCAATGTTAACGATTCTGTAACGAAGTCAAAATTTGATAATAAATACGGATGTAAAGAATCATTGGTTGATGCGATTCGTCGTGCAACGGATACAATGATGGCTGGCAAGGTTGCTGTTGTTGCTGGTTATGGTGATGTTGGAAAAGGATCTGCTGCTTCTCTAAGAGGTGCTGGTGCACGTGTAATAGTCACTGAAATCGATCCAATTTGTGCGCTACAGGCTGCTATGGATGGATTTGCCGTAAAACGCATGGATGACGTCGTTGGTGATGGAGACATTATTGTGACGACTACCGGTAATAAAGATATCATAGTAGGTCGTCATTTCGAAAAAATGAAGGACAAAGCAATCGTTTGTAATATCGGACATTTTGATAATGAAATTGATGTCGCTTGGTTGAATAATAATTTTGGTGATACTAAAGTAGAGATAAAACCACAAGTTGACATTTACAATGTAAATGGAAACGATATTATTTTACTAGCTGAAGGTCGTTTAGTAAATTTAGGATGTGCTACAGGGCATCCTTCGTTTGTGATGTCAAATTCATTTACGAACCAAACATTAGCGCAAATTGAGTTGTGGACAAATAATGGGGGTTATGAAAATGATGTTTACATGCTTCCAAAACATTTGGATGAAAAAGTTGCTAAACTTCACCTTGCAAAAATAGGGGTTGAGTTGGAGACATTATCAAATGATCAAGCTGCTTATATTGGAGTTGATGTTCAAGGGCCATATAAGCCAGAACATTATAGATACTAGGATTTAATTCCTTAAAATTAAAAGCGGGATGTCTAACAAGGTATTCCGCTTTTTTTAGTTATAAATATTCACAGTATATGCGCCGTCCCAATAAGAATTGTAGCGTCTTAATCCCCATTGAGCTGGTCCAGAAAGTACAACTCCACTTAGAATGCTGAAGGTTGAGCCTGAGCAGGTGTCAATTAGTTCAAACGTATTGGACGGATTAATGTCTACAATTGCACACTCTTCCTGTGAATTGTAGGTCGAATGTCGGTCTAATGCAACGAACTCATCAAAATTTCTGTAAATGACAATTCCGCGTGATCCACCATTAATGAAAACGTATCCACCTGCTGCATTTAAAGTTGAATAAGAAGGTAAAGCCAAGTTAATACTGAGGTTTACGGGTACATCAGGGATAGGGTAATTGGTTTCTTTACACGAAAAAAGAAATAAACTCCAAAAAAGTTGAGCAAATAAAAAGTATCTTAAATATATTTGTCGCATGCAGAACAGATTCTATAGTATAATAACGAAGTTACTCATAATTATTGCATTGTTGTTTGTCTTACCTGAAAATGGTGTTGCGCAAGATCGTGGAGCCAAAAGTGTCAAGTCTGGCGATAAAGGAGGGAGAGGTAAGCAGGTTAAGAGCACGTATTCACGACAAAAGCGGACGCGAAAAAAACATTGGAAAAATCAAGATAAGGCCACTCGCAAACGCATGAAGCGTGCAGCTAAAAATGCAAAAAGAAGACAGAAAGGTAAATCAATGAAGAATAATAGACTTGTATAAAGTCTTCTAAATTGTTGTGTTTCTTTCTATAATAATATAAGACTTAAACTTAAATTTGTTTTCAGGCTCACTACCTGTTAAATTTTTGTTATTTATTTTTGTCCGTTCAATTATAAAATATCTATATTTACGGGCTATTGTATTTTAAGATTTTTTAACAAATACGCTTACTTATGCTTAAAAAACTAAAATTATTGTTTGCAATTCTCTTGCTTTCAGGGAGTTTCGGGTTTTCACAAACCGGTACCGGTTCAATAAAAGGTTCCGTAGTTGATAAATCTACGGGCGAACCACTTCCCTTCGTAAAGGTCGTTGCCTTTCAAGGAGGTCAACAAAGAGGATTTGCAGCAACGGATTTTGATGGAAAATATCAAATCAGTTCCTTAGCTCCAGGCGAGTATGCTATCGAAGTTCGATTTGTTGGGTATACTTCCATTCGTAAAGAAGGAGTTGTGGTGAACTCTGATAAGTTGACAACGCTACCATTAGAATTGTCAACTTCGGATGAAATGCTAGACGTGGTGGAAGTAACGTATTATGAAGTGCCGCTCATTGATAAAGATGGAGGAGCTTCTGGAGCAACTGTTACGCGTGATGACATCTCAAAGATGCCTACTCGTTCAGCAGCTGGTATTGCTGCTACGGTCGGAGGTGTTTATAATGCTGAAGGTTCTGACGGATTGAGCATTCGTGGTACACGTTCTGAAGATAGTTACTATTATATTGATGGTATTAAGGTTCGTGGTTCTTCCACATTGCCCAAATCGGCAATTCAAGAAGTTTCCGTTATTACCGGTGGTGTTCCTGCTAATTATGGGGATTTAACTGGGGGTATTATCTCTATTACAACAAGAGGTCCATCCGCTAAATATTTCGGTTCATTTGAAGGTGTAACTTCTGGTTTTTACTTTAACGGTGCAGACCCAATTGGTTACGACGGTCGTGTGATCGGTCTAGATAAGTATGCATACAACCTTTTAGAAGGAATGATTTCTGGACCGCTTTTAATGAAAAGAGATTCAACAGGCAAGCCTACTGGTAAACCAATTTTAGGATTTTTTCTATCTGCAAACTATACAGATCAACTAGATGGTCGTCCTGTGGCCAACGGTGGAGCATACCGTGTTAAAAAGGAAGTAAGAGACGCCTTATTGGACCCGTCGGTTCTTGGACCACTTCGTCCTTCTGGACAAGAAGGTGGTGGAGCTTTCTACAATACAGATTTCTTAAGATATTCTGATGATCCAACTTTATCTGATTTTGAACAGGTTCCTTGGAGAATGAATGCGAGAAATCAATCTTTTTCTGCTGCTGGTAAAATTGACGTGAATGCAGGAAGTAATATTAACTTGACTTTCGGTGGTAACATGGCTTACTCGAATGGGGCTGGTTATAGTTATGCAAATTCATTGTTCAACTTCGAGAATTTTGGTCAAAACACGTCTTATGACTGGAGAGTTTACGGTCGTTTCACACAACGTTTTAACAACAATCAAGAAGGTTCTACTTCAAAAATTAAAAGTGCCTTCTACTCATTAATGGTTGATTACTCGCAAAGTCATAACAGAACGTGGGATGCAACGCATCAAGATCGTATCTTTAATTATGGGCATGTTGGTAAATTTGAAACATTTAGAGAAGTAACCTATGAATTCAACCAAGCGAACGATAGTTTAATTCACAATGGATTTAAGGATACGCTTGTGCGTTTCACGCCTTCGGCTAATAATGCGGCTTTCGCAGCTATTACCAGTCAATATTTTGATATTTATGCAGGTAACCCGACTGATAATTATGAAAACCTATTTCAAATTGAACAAGGGAATGGTCTAAGAAACGGTGACGTTCCTCAAAGTATTTATGGTATTTGGAATAACTTGGGAACTCCTTTTAATTTTTATGGCTATAGTCAAGCTGATCAATTTCGTATTACTGGTTCAGGTACAGTGAATTTAAACGATCACGCGATCTCATTAGGTTTCGAATATGAGCAAAGATGGGATAGAAACTTCGGTGGTGCTCCACTTGGAATTTGGACCGTTGCAAGACAATACATGAACAGTCATATCCAAGAGTTAGATAAGAGTAAATCTTCATTTGATTACTATGGAACGTATCCAAGAATTACTTACTCAAGGTTAAATGCGTCTGAAGGTGAGTTCCAAGGTCAAGAAGGGAATGATGCACAATATTTCTTTGATTATAATGTGCGTAAAAAATTAGGATTAGATCCTGATGGTGTTGATTTCGTTGACATTGATGCGTTAGATCCTGATTTCTTCACATTGGACATGTTTAGTCCAGATGAATTATTGAATTCTGGTAATACATACTTTACATGGTACGGTTATGATCATACAGGTGCTAAAGTGAGAGGAAATACGGATATCAATAAATACTTTACTGAATTTAATTCAGATGGAAACTATGCACGTTCAATTGGTGCTTTCCAACCTATTTATATGTCGGGATATATCATGGATAAATTTGCATTTGATGATATCATCTTTAATGTTGGTTTACGTGTGGATGTTTTTGATGCGAATCAACCTGTGCTTAAAGATCCTTATTTATTGTATACTGCTAAAACAGCAAAAGAAGTTTCGGCTTTTGATAATGGATCTGAAATCACGCATCCACAAAATATTGGAGACGATTTTGTTGTGTATGTAAATGATGTGGATAATCCAACTGCCATCAATGGATATAGAAACGGTGATACATGGTATGACGCAAATGGAGTTGAGGTCTCTGACCCTTTACTTTTAGCGGGTAGCAAAGGTATTGCTCCTTGGTTGGATGATCCTACATTAACAGTTCCTACGGCTGCTTCTTTTGAAGATTATAAGCCGCAAGTCAATGTGATGCCGCGTGTTGCATTCTCATTCCCTATTTCTGATGAGGCTTCATTCTTTGCGCATTATGATATCCTCACAAAACGTCCAACAACAGGGAATAGATTCGATCCTATTGATTACCAATTCTTGCAAACAAGAAACGTAATTATCAATAACCCGAATTTAAGACCGGAAAGAACAATTGATTATGAATTAGGTTTCCAACAGGTGTTGAGTAAGACTTCTTCATTAAAGATTTCTGCTTTCTACAAAGAGCAAAGAGATCAAGTTCAATTAATCAACGTATTCTCTGCTTACCCGAATACTTACAGAACTTATGGTAACAGAGATTTCGGAACAGTGAAAGGTTTAACAGTTTCTTACGACTTAAGAAGAACGAAGAATATCCGAATGACGGCTTCTTATACACTTCAATTTGCGAACGGAACGGGATCTGACGCGAATTCAGCATTAACACTTGTAAATTCAGGTGAGCCGAATTTAAGAACGATTTTCCCTTATAACTACGATCAACGTCATGGTATTAACATTGTATTTGATTACCGTTATGGTGGTGGAAAAGATTACAACGGTCCTATGATTGGTAAGTTTGGTGCTTTAGAAAATACAGGGTTAAACATTGTAACTCAAATTGGTTCAGGTACTCCTTATTCAGGATACAAGCAAGCTGCTGGTGAGGCACTTTTAGCTGGAGGTAGCTCTCAATTGGACGGTTCCCTAAACGGTTCTAGAAAACCGTGGCAATATCGTGTTGACCTTCAATTGGACAGAAACTTTATGTTGGAATTTGGTGATGATGAGAACAAGAAGAAATCTGCTTACTTGAATGTTTATGTACGTGTGACGAACATGTTCAATATAATTAATGTTCTTAATGTGTACAGAGCGACAGGTAACCCAGATGATGATGGTTATTTAGCTGCATCTCAATTCCAAGCTTCAATCCAAAACCAATTGGATGAGCAGTCGTTTAGAGATTATTATACAATGAAAGTTCAGAATCCGTTTAATCTCGGTATTCCTAGAACAATTCGTTTAGGTGTGAAATTTGACTTTTAATTTTTATTAATTCGAAAGTTTAAGAAAGAAATTATGAAGAAGTTATTATTAAGTGTTTTGGTGATGGGGCTTGCGAATAGCATGTATGCATACAAGCTAGTAGGGCATTATGGTCCAGGGGTTCATTCTGATTCTGAAGATAGAGCAGCAGGTTGTGCACCTTCGAATGAACGAATTTTTATGGAGTTCAACAATATTCGTGCACTCGTTGAAACGGGAGGGTCATTATGGCAAGATCGAGCTAACAGTCGCTCGTCTTACGAATATCCAATCAATAGTAAAAATCATGTAATCTATTCCGGTGCATTATGGATGGGTGGTGAGGATATTAATGGTCAGCTAAAGCTAGCCGCACACATGTTCCGTCAAGGAAATGATTTCTGGCCAGGTCCACTCGGTGATTTGATTCCGGGTACAGGGAATTTTGATCCTTTTGTTGTTCAGGATGCAGATGCCGATCTTTACAGAGATTATGGTGCTGCCGAAATTACACCAGGTGAATGTTCTAAATACGATAAGTTCTTTAGCATTCGTAAAAGTGAAGTAATTCAGTTTATTACTTGGTGGAATTGTGAAAATGGTGTCACTGATCCAACTGAGTGTGGGGATGTAGAGCGCCCAAGTGAAATAATTCTTGACAAGATTCGTAATTGGCCTGCTCATGGAGATGAGTCTTTAGGACAAGATTTTTATTTGGCGCCTTTCTATGATAACGCGAAAGAGGGGGAATCAGCAAATGGTATTTACGATCCGATTCTTGATGGTGATTATCCTTGGTATGATATTGAAGAAGATGTAAGTTGTAGAGACGATAGACGTGTAACGTTATTTGGTGATGAAACGCATTGGTGGGTTTTCAACGATAAAGGAAATATTCATACTGAAACAGGAGGTGACCCAATTGGAATGGAAGTTAGAGCGCAAGCATTTGCTTTTGCTACTGATGATGAAATCAATGATATGACCTTTTACAATTATGAATTAATTAATCGTGGAACGCAAACGTTGTATGAAACATATTTTGGTCAATGGGTAGATGCTGATATAGGGTACGGTTTGAATGATGATGATTATGTAGGCTGCGACGTAGCGCGTGGTCTCGGGTATTGCTATAATGGAGATTTATTGGATGAAGGTGGGGGAAATCAACCTGGTTATGGTGCAAATCCTCCAGCGGTTGGTGTCGATTTCTTTGAAGGTCCTTATTTAGATAATGACGGTGAGGATAACCCACTTTATAAGCCCCTTGCTGATGAAGCAGGTCCTGCAGTATTATTACCTGAAGTATTTGCTAGAAATGGTATTCCTTACCCTGGCCTAGGTATAGGTTATGGTGACGGAAAGGTTGATAACGAGCGTTTTGGTATGCAACGATTTGTATTTCACGAGCGTGATGCATCTCCTTATGGTGACCCGGGTTCGGCTGCCGATTATTACAACTATTTAAGAGGTATTTGGAAGAATGGAACGAACATGACATTTGGTGGTCAAGGAAGAAGCGTTGCTGGTATTCCAACGAAGTTTATGTATCCAGATGATTCAGATCCACTAAGTTGGGGAACGTATCCTACACCGCTTCCTTCAGCAGATCCATGGTCTGAAATTTCATCAGGTAATGCAAAAGGAGATAGACGTTTCTTGCAGTCTGCTGGTCCATTTATTCTGCGACCAGGAGCGGTAAATAACATTACTGTTGGTGTTGTAATTGGACAAAGTAGTGAGTCTGATTTAGAGGCTCCAATTAGAGCTTTGAAAACGGCTGATACAAAAGCTCAAGCTTTATTTGACAACTGTTTCCAATTGGTTGAACCGCCAGTTGCTCCAGTATTGACAATTCAAGAAATGGAGAATGAATTAATTCTTTATCTAAACGATCCTCCCGGAGTTGATCTTGAAGGTTATTTCGAGGAAGATAATATTAATATCATTACTCCTGATAGTTTATTAGCCTTAGGGATTGTTTACAATAAATTGTTCTTGTTCGAAGGTTTCCAAATCTATCAAATGGTAGATGATTTGGCTTCCATTACGGATATCGGTAATTTGGAAAAAGCAAGGCTAGTAGCTCAAACTGATCTTCAAAATGGCATAGGTAAATTAGTTAACTATACATATGATGAGGAATTAGATATTTCTATTCCAGCTGTTATGGTGGAGCCTGCTGGTGAATTTGATTTGGATCAGGGGTTAAGACGTTCGTTTAGAGTGACGGAAGATTTATTTGCTTCTGGAAATAGATCCTTAGTGAATCACAAGAAATACTATTATTTAGCTGTTTCTTATGCTTACAACCAGTATAAAGAGTACAATCCGAATGATCCAACGCTTCTTGATGGTCAAAAAAGACCGTATCTAAGATCGCGTCAATCGGCGGATGGAAGTGGTATTGAAGCGGTAATTGGAATTCCTCATGATCCTTCTCCGGAAGCTGACGGTCGAATTTTTACTACTTCTTATGGTTTCCAACCTGAAATTACGCAGATTGAAGGGCGTGGAAACGGTGCTAATTTCTTAGAATTAACGAATGAAACTGTTACACAGATTTTGGCAAACGGAAGCGTTGAACACCCAACTTATCAAGTTGGTGCTGGTCCCGTTGATGTTAAAGTAATCGATCCGCTTAACCTTAAAGGAGGAGATTATACCTTAGGCTTTGGATTTGACTCTACTTCATTCAATGATAATATTTGGTGGTTGGCGCGTCAATATGAAGAAGGTGGTGCTACGATTTATGACACGGTTTGGTCAGACCGATCAATAAGTGTTGTCCGCGAGGAATTGATTATGGATTGGGGTATTTCGGTTCAAATTAATCAGCAGTATTATTTGGGAGGTGGTGTAAGTGCTTACACAGAACCTATTGGAGCAACAATTGAATTTGCAGATTCATCTATGAGATGGTTAAGTTTTGTTGAGGACAATGACTTGTTCTATCCAACGAATTGGATTCGTGTAGGGAACAGTGAAGAAGCTGCTAACCATGCTACAGATCCGAATCCTGATTGTGTTGCCGAAAATTGGATTTATCAACCTTGTTTTTATGATGATTTTGGATTGGATGCTGAGAATCAGTACTATGAACAATTGTTAGATGGTGGTATTGCTCCATTTAAATTTGTAGGAAAGGGTCCTTATGGAAGTCCTTTTGGATACCCTGGCGAAAACACCAATACGCCAGTCTACGAATCAAATGAATCGTGGTTTGTTACGGCTGGATCTATTCAGAATACGATAAACATGCGAGACATCCATGATGTAGATATTATTTTAACAGACAATAAAGACCTTTGGACGAATTGTGTTGTACTAGAAATCAATGACAATAAAGTTCAAACAGAGCACGGTGATGAAATTATTACCCCACGTTCGGATCTGTCAGTTGATAAACAAGGTTTAAGTCTAGGTGATGCTGGATATGATGCGGGTGAAGGTGGATCCATTAATGAAACAGGTATGGGTTGGTTCCCAGGTTATGCGATTGACGTAAATACAGGTCAACGCTTAAACATGGCTTTCTCTGAAAACTCTTGGTTATTAGGAGAGAATGGGGCAGACATGATTTGGAATCCAACTTCACGTTTTGTTGATAATTCTGGTGTACCATTATTCGGAGGAATGCATTTTGTATATGTATTTGGAGATAAAACGTATGACAGAGGTAAGACTATAAGGGATGGTCTTGAATTTACTCCTGCCTCAGGAAGAGCTGGTCGCTACCGCGATATTTGGAAGACATGTATGTGGGTAATGGAACCAATGTTGATTGATGGACAAGAACTACTTGCGACAGATGTAAAAATTAGTGCTCGTATTAAAAATCCATACGCGCAAGTTGACCCATTAGGTGAAGCTATTAATGATGGTCATCCGCTTTACAGATTCAGCTTTGACAATCCTTCAATAATTGCAGACGGAGATCGTTTAATCTCAGTGATTGATAATATCAATGTTGTTCCAAATCCGTATTATGCATACAGCGAGTACGAAACAGGAAAACGTGATAATCGTGTTAAGATTACGAACCTTCCTGAAAGATGTGAGGTGACAATCTTTAACATGCAAGGTGCTTTGGTTAGATCATACATTAAAGATGATCCATTGACTTCGTTGGATTGGGATTTGAAAAATCATGCGGGTATTCCAATTGCAGGGGGTATGTATTTGATCCATGTTAAGATCGAAATACCAGATGAGAATGGAGCTGTTCAAGAATATGAGAAGATCTTGAAATGGTATGGTGTTTTAAGACAACCAGATCTAGACAACTTGTAAGAAACGTTAGTATTAATTTGAAATTCATTCGAGATGAAAATAAATAAATTAATTAAAGGTACACTATTGACAGGATTAACCATGGGTTTAAGCGGAATGGCTTTCGCTGGAAATGGAGACCGTGTTGGTTCTGCGGGTGCTACTGAATTATTAATCAACCCATGGGCACGAAGTGCTGCATGGGGTGATGCAGGGATATCATGTGCAAACGGATTGGACGCTATCTTTACCAACATTGCAGGACTTGCTTTCGTTGAGAAAACACAGATTCGATTTGACCGTACGAATTGGTTAGGTGGAGCAGGAATCAATATTAACTCTGCGGGTATAGCACAACGTGTCTCTGAGAGTAGTGTAATTTCAGTTTCTGTAATGGCTATGACGTTTGGAGATATTGATATTACTACAGTGGATTTGCCGGAAGGAGGTCTTGGAACTTTTTCTCCAACCTATTCAAACTTTAACGTTGGATACGCACGTGAATTCTCGAATTCGATCTATGGCGGGATTAACTTTAAAGTAATTTCTGAGTCGATCTCTAATCTACGTGGCACAGGTGTCGCAATTGATGCCGGTATTCGTTATGTAACTGGAGAAGAGGATCAAATTAAGTTTGGTATTACCTTAAAAAATATAGGGCCAACTATGAACTTTCAAGGAGATGGTCTTTCGATCTCGGTTTTGTATCCTGAATCTGGTGACCAAGCAACGCTCGAACAACGTTCGGCTACTTTTGAGATGCCTTCGTTATTAGCGATTGGTGGATCTTATGATTTCAATTTTACTGAGACGAATACGTTGACATTGGCGCTTGGATTCTCAGCAAATTCATTCTCAAATGATCAATTTAGATTAGGATTAAATTACGGGATGGAATTGGACAAAGCGCGTTTTAACCTGATGGCTGGTTATGTATATGAGGCGGGATTGTTTAATGCCGAATTTGGATACCAATCAAGAGTAACTGCGTTAAGTGGTTTAAGCGCTGGTGTATCTGTTGATGCGATTGTAGGTAAAAGTAAGAGCATGTTAGGTATTCAGTATGCATACCGTCAAACACGCTTATTCAACGGTGTTCACTCAATTGGATTGTCGATAGAAATTTAATTTTTTCAATAGTATTTGTAAAAAAGGCTGAATGTAAATTTTCAGCCTTTTTTGTTTCTATAAATCCTATTCAGAGAAGACTCTAACTAGGATATATCAAATTTATCTCTTATATTTGTTTCTCAAGAGAGTCTATGTCGGGCTCTCTTGTTACGTTTAAAAAAAGCTATTATGTCAAACATAAATTACTATACACAAGAAGGATTGGATAAGTTGAAAGGTGAAATTCGTCATCTTAAAACAGTCGAAAGACCAAGTATTTCAGAGCAAATTGCAGAAGCGAGAGATAAAGGTGATCTTTCTGAAAATGCTGAATATGACGCAGCGAAAGAAGCTCAGGGTCTGCTAGAAGCTAAGATTAGTAAATTAGAACAAATGCTATCGAATGCAAGAATACTTGATGATTCTAATTTAGACGTTTCCAAGGCTTTAATATTGAGTAATGTAACCATTAAAAACCTGTCTAACAATATGGAATTAACATATACGCTCGTGGCTGAAAACGAAGCAGATCTAAAAGCGAAGAAAATTTCAGTCGATTCTCCAATTGGAAGAGGTCTCCTAGGGAAATCTGTTGGTGACGTAGCAGATATTCAAGTTCCAAATGGAATTATGAAGTTCGAAATTCTTGGAATAACACGCTAATGAGTAGCTTATTTACAAAAATAATAGAAGGAAACATACCTGCCTATAAAGTAGCAGAATCAGATAAATTTTTGGCTTTCCTGGATATCTCTCCCCTTCAAAAAGGTCATACCTTGGTGATTCCAAAAAAAGAAGTTGACTATCTCTTCGACTTGGAGGATGATTTGTTAATGGAAATGATGGTCTTCGCTAAACAGGTAGCACAGAAGATTAAACGTGTCGTACCATGTAACCGAATCGGAGTCACTGTCATTGGCCTAGAGGTGCCTCATGCGCATATACATCTCGTTCCAATTAATAAAATGGCTGACATGAATTTTTCTGGCCCTAAATTAAGTCTTACCTCCCAAGAATTAAGTGTCATTGCTGATCAAATAGCGTCGGCTTAACCCTTATTTAATAAGCTCTCAAATTCTTGTTTTTTAAATTTAGACAGCTTGACTTGAAGTCGGTTATCAATGCTAATCTCTAATTTACTTTTAGAATAAGAACTGATATGACTGATATTAATAATCCATGATTTATGAGAACGAAAGAAATTTGTATTCTCAGAAAGCAAACGTTCAAAATGTTTTAAGTTCTTACTCACCAAAAAATGATGATTTATGGTGTGAATCACACTGTAGGACTCGCTTGCTTCGACAGCAATAATTGAGGAAATTTCGATCACTTTTTGATTACCATTGTCCGGAATAACCAATCGTTTTAGCTCCTTTTGACGTAAATTGTCAATGAGCGACTCGTAATTACTTCGTATATGATGCTGCTCAAGACGCGAACGCAACCGATCAATCGCTTGCACCAGTTTGTCGATTTCAATAGGTTTTAATAAATAATCAACCGCGGATAATTCAAACGCTTTTACGGCATAGTTATCATAAGCCGTCACAAAAATCATTTCGAAATTAACACTTGGGAAAAAGTTGACGATTTCAAATCCAGCATATTTAGGCATTTGGATATCTAAAAATACAACGTCCGGATCATGTAATTGAATACTTTTTACTCCGTCTTCGACATTGTTAAGAATATCAACGATTTCTACATCATCACAAAAGCGTGTTAGAAGTTGTGATAGAATGTCACAAGCACTCTGCTCATCATCAATTAATATGGCTCTTATTTTTGTTTCCATCCGAATCAAAGCTAAGCTTTTAATTGTTGATTAAATTTTTCTTTTCATGAACGGTACGTTTTATTTAACGAATGAAGATCAAAAATCCTTAACATAAGGAATTCGGACAATAACTTGCGTTCCACTTGCTATTCCATCTTCTTCTAAATCGATATATTCAACAGTATATTCGCCCCCAAGTTTAAATGCGAGTAAAACCAATCGCTTTTTTATAGCACTAATTGCGAAGGATTCATGGGTCGAGAATTGACGGACCTGTATAAGTTTTGCTTCTTTCCGGCCTATTCCATTATCAGTGATTTTACAAATGATTACATCTGCTAATTCGAAAGTAACACTTAGTTTTTTTTGTCCACTTTTATGAAGTAAACCATGAACTATGGAATTTTCAATGAAGGGTTGAATAAGCATGGGTGGAATTTGTACTTCAACATCTTCGGGTGCTGTAATACTGAATTCAAATGCCGATTTAAATCTCAATTTTTCCAAGGTCAAATAAAGTGTCAATGATTTTACCTCGTCGTTAAAGTCAATAAAATCTTTGTCAGAGTGTGTGAGTGTCGTACGAACCAACATGGCAAATTTACTAATATAGATATAGGCATTTTCTGCATCATTCTTGAGGACTAAATCCTGAATTGAATTTAAAGAATTGAAGATGAAATGTGGATTCATTTGGGCTTGAATGGCTGTCAGTTTTGATTCATATAACTCTTCTTGTAATTTGCTTTTTCGCCGTTGACTGCGCATTTGACGATAAAAGAATGCGAAAAGTATCGAGAATATAATTGTGAAGATGAGAACGAAAAACCACCATTTTAACCAAAATGGAGTTTTGATCAAAAAACGGTATTGAATAGTTTCGCTTTCTCGATTACGCCAAATTGCTTTTACTTCAAAGGTGTATTCTCCAGGTGGAAGGGTTTTATAATCAACCTTGTGATCCATATAATCGTTTTCCTGCCAATCGATTTCAACGCCTAGTAAACGATAATTGTATCGGATTTCATTGCGATTTTTTAAGCTGATTGATCCAAAATCAACGGAAAATTTATTTTGATCGTGGTTAAAGATATTTAATTCATTATTCGGCTTGGTTGGACGCTCATTTATCTTCAATCCGTTAAAACGAATATTAGGCACAAATTCAGAGGTTCGCAACTGGTTTAGTTTTATGCGTTGCAATCCGCGTTGGTTAAGTACAAATAATTCGTTTTTTGTAGCCACCATATCAATTACATGGTCAGTAATCAATCCTTCTGACTTATTTATCAGCCATTTTGTTTCACCAGATTCGCTTATGATTTGAATACCTCTATCCGTGTTAATAAAGATATATTCATCATTCGTTACTAATTGTCGTGTATGATCAGATTCAAGTTTGTCTAGCGAAGTCCAATGATGAATTAGCGTATCATTTTCATAAACAAGTATACCGTCTTTGTCTGTGGCGATATAGATGCGACCATGATAAAATAAAATATCGCGACTTAAGATGGTACGACCTTTTAGAGTTAAATCTTCCGAACCACTCGACTTTAATCGTTTAATACCAATAGAGGTCCCAATGTAGATGGATGCGCTTATGCTGTCAAAAGCGGTTGCATAGCACCTACCCGAAAATAGTTTAGAGTGAGGATCATGTTCATCTATAGTAACGGATTCACTCAAAAAAGGGTTATATATTTTTCCTTCAGGGTTGTAAATAAAAACGCGTGTATTTGTCGCCAAAATATATTGATTATGCCAGATCGGTGTGATGTCTTTTAATGCGCCAAGTCTTACGTTTTGTGATACCTTTGTATGTTGATCAAACAGGATATCGTCTGTTCCTCCAACCAGAAATTGATCGTGATGCTCTAGGTACTCAATAAACTCAATCGTGGAATGATGAAAGTTTCCGAAAACGCTAATTTCATTCGTATTTATATTTATAGATCCAATTGTGCCGTCGTTCGTTCCAAAAATAAGTTCGCTATTTCCGTTTCGCGTAATCTTATTTATTTTTCCACTTAAGTTTCCTAAGTTAATGGTTGAAACTTGTGATTTTGGAATGACAATTATTCCTTCTTTGAACGTGCCAAATAGAATATTCTGTTCATTGTCTTCAATATAAGCCGATATTTTATAGTCTTCAAAAATTTGCAATTGCTGAATGTTAGGGTTTTCAATATCGTCAAAACTAGAAAGTCCTAGGGAGGTGTTTGGAATCCAAAAATGTTCTAATGTGGCATATATATTTTTAATGTTTTTATTGTTTGTCAATTGAGAGATTTCAATCAGTGAATCTTGTTTTATCGCGTAGATGGCTCCTGTAGTACATTCAATTATATAAGGCTGTTCACCTAGCTTAAAAACACTTATTCTTTCAATCTTATTTGTGCTTGTTCGAATAATAGTGTAATCGATTTCATGGATCGAATCTCGCTCAACTGTAAATCCTCTGACAACGTCAATCGCTGTAACACCAATACCTCTTACACGCTTATCTTTTAATTGATAAAATATAGCCGAGCTAATTGGGAACGCTTTATAATGTTTTATTGTTTTCTCGGATGTGATTTCGAAGACAGATTGAGTACTTACAAAAACGCGGTTGTCTCTGTCAATACCAATTTCAAAAATAGAACTGAGCAGTGAGTCGGGTACAACAAAATAAAGAGAGCATGTGTCATTTTCGATTTTAAAAATTTGCCCGCTCAAATTGTGAAAATAAATGGCTCCTTTATGGTCGGATCTTATACTAAATAAGGAAGGGGAAAGCATTTCAGAATACCGAATGTTTTTGAATTCGTATCCGTCGTATTTGTAGAGCCCGTTATCCGTTCCTATCCAATAATTGAGAGAAGAATCTTGATGAAGCGCATAGATGTGAAGGCCATCCAATTCGTTTTCACCAAGTATAAAATGAGCTGGTGTTTGAGCACACAATTGAGCAATGAATGATAAAAGGAAGAATAGTATGAAGTTTTTCAAAATTCCAATTTTAAAAATGAAGATACTAATTTTTAAAGAGTTCATACTGGATTTATTCAGGAAGGGTCAGGTCTATTTCAGTAAGAACAAAAAAAGCTCGATTCTGAAAAGAATCGAGCTTTTTAATGGGTGAAAATTTTTCTATTTGGACTTTTCGTTCCCCGTCTCTTCCTCTTCTTCTTCTCCTTTTTCAATCGTTTTAATCATTACTTTCGAAGTTGCACTTTCAACATAGGCAACATAAATGATATTTCTGTATTCACAAGAAGCAACGACCGTCGCCTTTTTCGCTGATAAATCTGTGACATCACCCCAGACACCTTTTTTATTATTTTTTAGGTATTGTGGAATGCCTGCTGCGCTTAGTGAAGTGTAAAAGTAATATTCAGAAATGTTTAAGTTGTAATTTGCTTTTCCAATTACAATTGTTGTTTCTGACTTTGCCACTGTTTCCCACTTTTTAGAGAGATCTTCTAAGGTCATTATTACAGGTCCTAAATTTGTCGAATAAGTAAGGTATGCTTTGTTTTCAACGAATTCGAAATCGTCAATTCGTTCTGTACCAATTAGTTTTACCTTTTTAGTTAATTCTGGCCATTCACTAACTGATTCGATTAATTGCTCAACTTCTCTAAACATAATTCCTTCTCCATCTAAAACAGCGATAAAAAGATCTCCCCGAACATTAGAGGCAAGTTTATACGATTTAATCCCTTTGGATGGAAGTAAATCTACGTCATACCAAGTGTTGTCAAGAAGAGAAATCATGCGAATCATTTCATAATCTTCATCTTTGTAAACAATATAAGGCTCTTCTCCAATAACATCAAATTCTGGATTCATGACATTTCCGTCGCCAAATTGTTTGTCTCCAACAAATTCCCATTTATCACCTATCGCTCTAATGACAGACATTTTTCCATCATAATGACAAAATACGTAAGGCACTGCTTTGTAAGCAAATAATTTTAACGATTCTAGCTTGTTAATTCCTCGTATTGGTGTTTCATCAAATTCTGTCCAAGCCCCGCGATAAAAACGGCGCACAACAACACGACCCTCTTCGACGGTTGCAACGTGAATGGATCGTCCCACTTCTTGTATGTCTATTTTATTCAAGGCCGTATTTTCTGAAAGATAGCCACCTTCAAATTCTGCTACAATCTGCCCTTGCGCTCCAAGTAGAAACAGACTGGCGGTCAAGGCGAATAAGATTTTTTTCATTTTTATAAATTTTTTTCGAAGATAATTAAAATACTTAAAATTTTATCCTTTCGTTTGGTATTCAAACAGGATTTCTTTCAACTTATGCAATTCGTGTACCAAAGTTAAATATTGCGCTTTATTTTGACCCAATTCGTTTTGGATTTTCAGACACAAATGCCTTCCATGATCCTGATTTAGATTTATTGTGCTCACCAATACCCCCTTGGAAATGATGGCACAGAGCAGCCGCTAAACCATCAGTGGCATCTAGATGTTTTGGTAATTCTTTTAGTTTGAATAGGCGCATTAACATTGCAGCTACTTGTTCTTTTGATGCGTTTCCACTTCCCGTTATTGATTGTTTAATTTTCTTAGGCGTGTATTCCTCAAAAGGTAAGTTGCGGTATAATGCAGCTGCAATCGCCACACCTTGCGCTCTTCCTAGTTTTAACATGGACTGCACGTTTTTACCAAAGAATGGAGCTTCTATCGCCATTTCGTCCGGATGGTATTCGTCAATCAATTGTAGGACGCGGTCAAAAATGCGTTTCAACTTGTCAGGATGGAGCTCTATTTTTGTAAGATGAATGACACCAAAGGTTACCAGCTTCAGTTCTTGCTTTTGAACATGGATGATACCATAACCCATGATCGAGGTTCCAGGATCTATTCCTAATATTATCTTATCTATCGGTGCTTTTGTCAAAATGTATGTACTTCTGGTTTAAGGAGGGTCGTCAATTGGCCGCTGTTACTGCCAATTTCTTCCCACGTGTCAAAGTTAAAATTTATTTCGGCTAACATACCTGTTGAAAGCAGTGCGTTTTGATTACAAAGGTAATTGACAAAATCGGATAGGCCGTAGTTGTGCCCAACCAAGACGATCGTTTTTCCCCTCGCCTGTTTTTTAAGAAGAGACATTATCGTTTCGCACTCGGCTAGGTATAATTGATCGTAAAATTCAATGTTCACGGACTTCACGTAAAATTCAATTATTTCTGCTGTTTCTGCCGTTCGTTTTGCCCCCGAAGCAATTATTTGATCTATTTTTGGCCCTGTTCGCCGCATGGTTTCTCCTATCTGATTAATTTGTGCAATACCTTTTACATTGAGTTCGCGATCAAAATCTTTACCCGACTTTGTGTGTTTTACAGCTTTTCCGTGTCTAATTACGTAGAGTTTTAGCATCTTTATAAAATAATTGAATGATTTACCAACCCTAATTTAAACATTCCCGTTATATAAGTTGTGAAGTTTATCATAGTTAGGGGTTTATTATGATAAAGTGAATCAAACTACTTATTCAGAACCAGCTGAGCTCTAGCTCGGCTGGTTGTTTTTGTCAAAATGTTTAGTTTATGATTGATCACAAAATAATTGAGGCCTGTCGTTTAAATGACAGACGAGCGCAAGAAAAGTTATACGAATGGTGTTATGTGAAATTAATGCCTACCTGCATGCGGTATCACCGCAATGAAGAGGATGCGCGCGCAATTCTCAATATCGGTTTTGTGAAAATTTGTAAAAACCTGGATAAGCTCAAAGAAGGAACACCTTTTGAAGCATGGGTTCGTCGAATTATAATGAATTCCATTATAGATGAATTCAGAAAGAATAAAAATTATTTGCAATTGGTGGATTCAAAAGAAACCGACCGAGAGTTGGAAATTCATGTTACAACCGTCGAAAATGGGGTATGGTCGAAGTTAGAAATGGATGTGCTTATGGGTTTATTAAAACGCCTGCCAGATGTTTCTAGAAATGTTTTCAATCTATATGTAATTGATGGGTATACCCATAAAGAGATTGGAGATATGTTAGAGATGTCGGATGGAACATCTAAATGGCATCTGTCAAATGCGCGTAAACTTTTACGAGAAATGGTGAACAAAATTTCAAATGCAGAAAATAAAGAAATGTGGGCTTAAGGAATGAGTGCAGAGGATAATTATATGGATGAAAGTTTTAGAAAGATGGGTGAGGGCATTCGTGCTACTTATCACCCCGAATTCTGGAACGAAGCGTTGAGTCAACTGGAGAATGAAAAGTTGGATCAAGCCTTTCGTCAAGCGGCGGAACAGGTTCCTTTTATTCCAAATTTTAAACCTGATTCGGAAGGTTTAAGTGCTGCTTTCATGGATGATACTTTTAGAGACGCAGCAGCTCATTCGGCAGTCACCTATGACGCGTCCTATTGGGAAGAGCTGAAAGCAATTGAACCCGATCTAATCTTGGATGAGGCTTTCACAGATGCCTCTCAGCAGGTTGTCGCAAATTATAGTCCTCTTTTTTGGGGTGATGCAAATACAGCGCTTGAAAATGAAGGTCTTCATCATGAATATCAACACGTCTATTGGGATGAAGCAAGAGATCTTTTGGATAAAGCAGATCGCAAAGTGTTTTTTACAAAATGGACAAGTGTAGCAATTGCACTCCTGCTTATTTCGTTTTTTGGATTGAATTCTAATTATGAATTTAAGTTGTCAAAAGTTGACCGAATTGAACTGAAGGAAAGTCATAGTAATAACCTTGTACTTTTTGCGCACAATGATGATAATAAAAATGAGGTGTTCGAAAAATCTGAAATGGATCAAGGTCATAGCAGATTGAACGCCAATTTTGTGTCAAATAGCCAGTCTTTCAATGTTTTTGAGAGCGAACTGAATGAAGAAGAGGGCAATGTATTGATCGTTGAACTAAACGAAGAAGTGAGAGCGGATCAACTGATTGCGCGTTTGCGTCAAGAGTCGACAGGCGAGCTTGAAGTAAATAAATCGGTTGAACGTGAGATGGCCAAACAAATGATTGAAAATAATGCGCATTCAAGGTTTGAAGAAGGCTCTAATTTTGAAGTTGCCGAAAACACTCTTCTAAACAATATAAAGCTCGAATTGGAAGATGTGCAACTGAAGAATACAGTGACACGCATCCCAATTGCTAGACAAACGCGTGAATTGCCAGATGAAGATAAAGTAGAGCTGAAACCACTTCAATTAAAACCATTGCACCAAGTCTCATTGGTTGGTTTAGCTGGTTTAGGTCAAAATTATGGTGTCAATACCTACTTGTTTACAAAAAGATACGGAGCCCACTTAGAGTATGTTTATGCAGGATCGAAGGGGTATCGATCTGGAAATCAAGGCCACTTTGAATTGGGTGGACAACTCGGCTTTAATTATGTACAATGTGATGGTTTAGGCATTGAAAATCAAGTGAAGCTTTTTAAGGTAAATGGGGAAGTAGAAAAGTATTGGAGAAACCTTCAAATATTTGATTTGTTTTATGCCACAGCTTCTATTTTTGCAAATTACAGCCTGAATCAGCATCATAAAATTAGACTCGGGTTAGGGGTGGATCGTCTATTTGCCGTGCAGTCCAATATGGCATTTCGAATGGATGATGATAAAGGGATCCAAACCATCAACAATAATTGGGGTGTTCAAGAAGGTGTTTCAACCTACGATTTTAAAGTATCATTGGGCTATGAATATCAAATTAATAGGAGTTGGGCTTTTCAGCTTAATTTAACAAGTGGTCTATTTAACCGCACCGAAAATGACTTTTTTATGGCACCGATTGATCGAGATATTGAACGAAATTTGACAATTGGCATTCGCCGTACTTTATTTACCAAACTAGAATGAAAAAACACGACTATTCTTACTTTTCTCTACTGCTTATCTTGCTCTTTTTCGCTTGTACGAAAGAGCCTTTGCCCGTTTTACCCGAAGGAAATAATCCTATTTATACGTTAAAAGGTATGATGGGAGATGATTCTCTTCATTTAGATGTTGGCATGGAAACAGTCGTTCTTAACCACGGCGTTGAAGATGAATTCGGTGTTTTATCTTACTTCAGTGAAATGGAATCGGTTCGGGATAATGAGAAATTAAAAATTGAAATTGTCCGTCAAGAATTACCGCGTAATGGAGGAACGTTTGAAATCTTTAAGGCAAATCAAGTGCCCTTCTTAGTGCATGAAAAAGGAACCGTTTTGTTTGATTTTGGAGGGGTGGGAAATCAACTAAACACATTCCAAATTCAAAATTCAAAAGGCTATTTTGTAAATATTCTTGAACATGAAATTTCTCGTTACGGCGTGCATACAATCAATGCGAAAATAGACGATTATGGCAATGAAGTTTTTCAATTTCAAGTGAAACATGGTTATGAGGATCGACAATTATTTTCTGACTATAATGTACAAGGTTATGAAACGGAAATTTATCTTAATTCAACGTATACCAATTTTGCGCATGAATGGTATATCGATAATCAATTGGTTGGAACCGAAGTGAATTATGTAGGGAATGTTCAAGATGGTGTTCACGAAATCGTTCACCGTGTTTTTGATGTTCATGGAAATGTCTCGTCTAAAAGTGGTTTAGTTCGCTTTAAAGGAGGTAAAGATTTTTGGGACATGAAAGTGAATTATAGTCCCGACCAAACATTTGAAACATACAATTATGGGCGCATTATTGTCTCCTATCTGAAAGAAGATCATTGGTACAGTTCGGCCTTTGCTCTTTCTAATAAAGGTAATACGGTAGCAGTGGATGGTCTTTCAATAATTGTGGATGAAACAACAAATGAACGATTATTGGTTTTTGACTTAGCTTTTGACGCTCAACTCTATACAGAGGATTTATCAGATTCTTTGAGTCTAACCGGTGTGAACGGAAAATTTTTAATAGGTTTACCTTAAAAAAAACGGTTATGAAATTAAATTTATTCGTTTTGATGATCGTTCTCTCATTCGCTGGGAATGCACAAATTACAATTGATAACGGCGATTTTCCGGATGGAGGTGACACTGCAATGGTCAGTGTTTCGCTTGATTTTGGACTGGATTTTACAGCTACAGGTGCCGATTACTCATGGAATTACGAAAGTCTCACCATGAATTCACAACGAATTGATACTTTTTTTGATTTAAGTGATGCAAGTATAACCTATCAATTAGTGTTTAATAACGGATGGTTTGATCCCGATTATCAAGCGGATTATTATACACATCTCTTAAATTTTGCTATTCCACCAACAGATTTCATAGGAATTTCAATCGAAAACCCCGTAGGTTTTACAAAGATAGAGAGCGATCGTGTTGAAATCGTCGGTGTTGGATTGGAAGTGGCGGGTTTCGAAGTGCCCGTTAAAAATGATATCATTGATGTGGAATATGAATTACCCTTAACGTATGGCGATAATTGGGTATCTAATTCACTTTTTGAATTGGATTTAAATCCTGCCTTTGACGGGATTTTACGTCGCTATCAAGAACGTACAACTCAAGTTGATGGATGGGGTACAATCACCACTCCTTATGGTACTTTTGAGGTTGTGCGGACAATTTCATTTTTAGACTTTACTGATTCATTGCGCATTAGTTTCGGTGGTGGAGATCCGACTTGGTATGAATTACCAACCCCAAGTCAAGTCGTTTATACATGGTGGGCAAAGGATCAAAAGATTCCTATCTTACAAGTGGTTGGACAAGATTTTTTTGGTTCTGAAACGATTACAAGTGTCGAGTACAAGGATAAATATTTGGGAGATATAGGAATTTCGGAAAATGAAAAGGAACCTTTTTTCTTAATCTTTCCGAACCCCAGTTCGAATCACGTGCAAATTTTGTCATCAGAACCGATTGAATCGTTAACGCTCTTTAGTCTTGACGGTAAAGCATTGATAGTTGATGGATGGAATGATACGACACATTCTTTCTCTGTAGAATCACTGACTTCGGGCGTCTATATTCTTCAAATTCAAACCTCCGAAGGTATTACCACAAAAGAATTAATCGTCAAGTAACAACGACGAGCAGCACACACCTTAATTTTATACCTACCTTTGCAAAGCAAACCGTCTTGTCGCCGCACCTTTTAGGTGAGGAGGAAAGTCCGGGCAACACAGAGCAGCATACTTCCTAACGGGAAGGCATCTACGTAGAATCTAGTCGAAATAGGTGATAGATAGTGCCACAGAAAATAAACTACTTGCTCAATCGCTTGTATTTGACCCAGCTAGCATAGAGGAATAAGGTCAAAGAGATCGGGCAAGAAAAGGTGAAAAGGTGAGCCCTCCTCGTGAGGGATAATCTCGGTTTACCGAGAAAAAGTAAGAGCTCACCGCGCTCAAAGCGATTTGAGTGGCAGGGTAAACCTTATGCGTTGAAACATCATGTAAACCAAGGCTTGAGGCTTGCTCGGCTGATCTTGGAGGGTAGATGGATTGATCCAGACGGTAACGTCTGGGCTAGATAAATGACAAGAGTTCGTCTTTGACGAATACAGAACCCGGCTTATACGTTTGCTTTTTAAGACTCATTTTACAACAGTAGAATGAGTCTTATTTTTTCTTTCACTATCAAAATAGTATCTTTGTACCCGCAAACGAATTAAAGTCGTTGATTTACGTCCTAATATATTGATATGTCTACACAAGAAACGCTCGAACAAAAAAAAATAAAAGACCTCTTATCGGAATTGGCAAGTAAAGATGAAAAACGTCAGGTAAAGGCTCTTCAAGCCTTAAAAGTCTGTGGAAATGAAACAGTAATTGAACCATTACTTGTTGTGCTTGCCAGTCATCCAGGTACTTCTTTGTTAAAAGAAATAATGGATCTTTTGAACTCTGCGAAATCAACGAAAGTTCCTGCTGAAATTGCGCGTGCATTGCGCGATAATCGTTTTCTTGAAATCCGTCAGTTATTGCTCACTTCTATTTGGAATTCAGGTCTCGACTATCGTCCATATATCACCGAAATAGTAACGGCCGCAACAGAAGGTGAGATGTTGCATGCCCTCGAATGTATAACGATTGTTGAAAATATTGAGGATGAGTTTACGGAAGATCAACTCTTTGAACCACTAATTGTCTTAACGAATTATATCGCATCCAATACGTCAGAGCAAGGCCCAAAAATGGATCTAATTAAAGAAATAACTCAAGAATTACAAAATCGAAACAACCTGCTCTAAAATGGCTAAAAATAAACTACGTCGCTTTGCGGAAATGAAGTCAATGGACTGTGTCTTTGAACCGGACATGGAAACTTCTGTACGAGATGATTTTGAGCTAAAAGGCAATTGGAATCGCGATTATTTTAAAAATAATAACCCGATAATTGTTGAATTAGGTTGTGGTAAGGGTGAATATGCTGTCGGTTTGGGTAAAGCATATCCATCCAAAAATTACATAGGTATAGACATTAAAGGAGCGCGTGTCTATGAAGGTGCAATCGTCGTTGAAAATGAAAAACTAAACAATATTGGTTTCGTTCGGGCCCGTATTGATTTTGTAGAAACCTTTTTCGGTGAGAATGAAATAGATGAGATTTGGTTAACTTTTTCAGATCCTCAACCAAATAAACCGAATAAACGACTGAGTTCAAAGGTGTTTATTGATAAATACAGACGGTTTTTAAAACCAGGTGGATTAATTCATTTAAAAACCGATAGTGATATTTTATTTGAGTCGACTCTCGAAGAAATTGAACTGCATCAGTATGATTTGATCGAAAAAACGTGGGATTTATATGGTGAAATGCCAGAAGGTCTTGATTCTCAAACACGAGAAATTTTATCCATTCGAACGCATTATGAATCCATTTTTTCCGCAAAAGGATTCAAAATTAAATATTGTCGGTTTAAAATTTCCTAAATAATATTATTTTGGTAAATGATGGCAACCGTAACATGAACAAATGCGTCATTCAACTAGGAGATAAAATTAGAAGTGGAGATTAATAGGTATTATAGTGAAGATGAATTATCATCCATACGTTTTTCGTGTGCAGATGAGGCTATTGGGGAAGTGAAAAATTTATTTTTTCAAGATCAATTGGAAGAGGAGCGAATCTTACTCGAAATCTACAGTCCAAATAGCGACGAAATTACCCTAGTTGATTTGAATCGTTTGAAAATCGATCGAATTTTCTCAAGAAAGCAAATTGCTAAGCGAAAGCTTTTTAATCGGTGCAAATTCGTTGACTCAAATCGTTATCAAGAACATTATGATGTGGCCACAATTTTAGCAATTAAAAAGGAGCAACGTCACTTAAATATTGAGTTTAAAGGAATGTATGCGCTCATTAAAAAGTCGCGATTCGGTAAGATATATCAACCACCACTTTTGTTTGCAGCGGTAGGTGAAGATGTTTTTTACTTGCTGAATGAATCTTCTTTACAAGGCCATAACAAGAAGCGAAACCCATTCAGTACATTTATAACGTGGATTCAAAACAGGATTTTTACCAAAACGTCTTCGAAGTAGTTGAACTCATTCCAAAAGGTCGTGTGACTTCTTACGGGGCGATTGCGAATTATCTCGGCGCCCGCCGTTCGAGTCGTATAGTTGGTTGGGCAATGAATGCCTCGCATGCGCGCCTTCCTAAAATTCCTGCTCACCGCGTTGTTAACCGGCAAGGATTACTATCAGGAAAAATGCATTTTTCAACACCCACAGAAATGGAAGAACTTCTAAAAGCGGAAGGGCATACTGTGGTAGCGAATCAAATCGTGAATTTCGAAACTGTTTTTTGGGATCCGAATGTTGCACTCAGGTTAGATTAAAAAAAAACGGCGAAGAAATGAATTCCCCGCCGTTCATCTTTTGTATAAGAAATTTAGTCCAAATAGAGATAACCCGTTCCTGTATAACCCCAATCTGTATTTCCGTTAAAGTCATCTGATGTGTTGCTCACATGGCGCGTGAAATAAACGGATAGTTTAGAGGAAGATATCCAACAAATAGAATACATTTGAGTTTCCGTCCAAGAACCTCCTGTATTGATCCATACGAAATTTAATTGTTGACCATAACCCGCACTCCAGATTACATCTTTGGACAAATCTTTTACTAAATCTCCATCCGAATCTGTAGTTGTTGAAAAAACAGTATTACCGTCAATATATAAAGTGAGACTAAATGTCGTTCCATCATCTTTCGTAATTTTCCCTTTCCATAAACCATCAAAATCACGGTCTTGCGCCTGTGTCATATTCGCAAATAGAAAGGAAAAAAATACAATCATTAAAGTGGTTAATCTTGTTTTCATTGTGTTTGTTTTATTGTTAATTAGATTTAATGCATGCTCTACTTAAAAGAGTTAGTCAAATGTAGAATAAAAGTAGAATGCATATTTAGTGATTTTTGATGAATATTTTATCCCTGAAAACAGGGGGTATAAAATTAACCAGTCTCCGTTATATCCAAAAGTAGTGTTTGGAATAAATTTGTATTTTACAGAATTTAAATTTTGAACTAAAACTTTTTTATGGCGAATCCAATTACTACATTACGAACAGCTCTTAATTTAACAAGAGTTGATAACACAATGTTAGCTGGAGGTGAATTAGCAATATACGCGAATACTCCACATCAACTGCCAGGAGCAACCTTCACAATTCAATTGATGGTGGATTTGCCTGCGAATAAACAAGTGAACTCAATTGTTGTGGATAATCTCACCGGGCAGACTAAAGAATATATCACAATTAATTTTGTGCTGGAATCAAATACTGCTCAGAATCCGCAGCGAGGAATTGAAATGATGAATGTTCAGATTCCACAAAATATGCAGAATGACGTTGAATATTTTATACTCCAAATTAACGGTTCTGATAAGAAAGTAATTTCTTCAGATACCTCTAAACACCCGAAAAAAAAATAATAAAAAAATGGTTTATATGAGGCAGTTTTTTTGTTTAGTGGGGTTGATTCCGCTCCTGGTATTTTGTAATTCTGAAGGGGCCGCCTCCGAAATGGACAAGGATGTATTGAATCAGTGTGGATGTCTTCCAGATACCGCAATTACTACGATTATGCTCGATAGCACTAATATGCTTACGTATATAGATACCATTAGCCTAAAACATGGTCAAGTCGAGGAGCTGTCTTTCCAAATGATGTATATTAATGAGGCGGGATTTGATCCAGATAATAGTCAAACGGAAACGGAAAACTTATGGGTTCTACTGCATGGAGATGAGTTTTTGGGACTTCCTATAAGTGCGTCAATTTATTCAATACCATCACATATTGGTTCGTTTCGAAATTGTCTTTATAATTATTGTGTTATCGACATCACTACAAACAAGCAACCACGTCAAAATAATACACTGACAGATTTAATTCATATCCCCTTGTCTGAATTAGATTGGAACAAAAACGATTTGATTTTACTCCGTGTTAATGGTGGGGATAAAAAAGTAATTGGCACGAGTACTTCAAAATGGCCAAAAGGTAATTGCTGAAAATGATGATGGAAAGAAGTTTCTTTATAGTAGTTTTACTTTTCATTTCCATTTGGCATTGCCATGGTTCTGTTGATAAAGACTCGATTCTCTTAGAAAATCGCATAGGTGATATTATGGGTCAAGCAGATCAGGATTTAGATTACTCATTTTTGCAAATGTCCTTGTTAAGAAGCAAGGTTGAAAAAGAAAATTCAAACTTTTTTAAGGCAATGGTCTATAATTGTTTGGGTGATTTATACGCTGATAAAGGCATGATCGATTCTGCCCTGTTATATAACGAGAAAGCAATCAACTTGAGGCTTTTAATTGATCAAAAGGAATATTTAGCGAGTTCTTATGAATCTTTTGCTGATTTACATTTTCTAATTGGTGAATTTAATACGGCTCTCATTTATTATAAAAAAAGTCAAGCGATTAAAGAACAATTGAATGTGCCTTTGTATCTGAAATCGCTTTACAACGCATTGGGCAAAAATTATTTAAGTCTTGAGCAATATGATAGTTCTATCTATTATCATGAAAAAGCGTTCGACATATTCTATTCGCAGTCAGATACACAAGGTATTGCTTCGACTATGAATAATTGGGGGAATGCTTTGTATATGAATGATGAGGAGCAACTCGCTATTGAAAAGTATCATTATTCTATACGTTATTATGAGTCTTGCGGAAGGTTTGCTGAATCAATTGGTCCAATCATCAATTTAGGTGAGGTGTTTTTATATCTAGAAGAATACGATTCGGCCTTATTTTATAATCGAAAAGCCTTAAAACGTTCTAAAGAGATAAAGGATAATTATTTTTATCTGCATTATCTAAATTTGGCAAATTGCTACAAAGAATTTGGGATGCAGGATTCTGCGATTTCAATGTTGGAATTTTATATCTCGAAAAGCGACTCCATCTTCTCTATTGAAAAAACACAAGCCATTTTAGAAACTGACGCAAAATTCCAAACCAAAGAGAAGGAACAACAGCTCATCCTCGAACAAGAGAAATCTGAAAAATTAGCGGCTCAGGATGCCAATAATCAAAAAACTATTTTTATTTTGTTCTCCATTTTAAGTTTAGTTGTCCTGATCATTTTGTTCTTGGCGCGAAATGTAAGACAGAAATTAAAGGTCTCCTCGCTTGAATTAAATGTTCAGAATCACAAAATTGATAACTTACTGAAGGATCAAGAAGCGAAATCGTTCGCATCCATGTTGGAGGGTCAAAATGCTGAACGGGTTCGAATAGCGCAGGATCTGCACGATCATTTAGGAGGAACGTTGGCGGCGGTAAAGGTTCATTTTAGCCTAGTGGATCAAAAGATAACGGATCTTCAGTCTGAAAATCGTGAACTTTTTAATAAGGTAAACGACATGTTAACTGATGCCGTATTGGATGTACGTAGAATTTCGCATGATCTGGCTACCGGTAAATTGTCTAAATTAGGACTGCGTGGCGCTATTTCTGATTTGATGGACGTTCTTTCGCAAACAAAGAAATTACAGGTAGATTTTTATATGGATGAAAATCTACCCCCTTTTGTTGCTAAAAAAGAACATGAGATTTATGCGCTTATTCAAGAAATGATTAGCAATACGTTAAAGCATGCAAATGCTAAAGCAATAGATCTACAACTGAATCGACAGAATGAGCTATGTGTGATCATGTTTGAGGATGACGGCGTTGGATTTGACTATAATTCGTCAAAAATAAAAGGGTTAGGTTTAACAGGTCTGGCCAATCGGGTAGAACGATTAAATGGAAAATTGACAATTGATTCCCACATAGGTAGAGGCACAATAATTATTATTGAATTACCACTATGATTAAATTATTCATTGCAGATGATCACCACCTTTTTCGAGATGGTATCAAATCCTTTTTTCTAATGGAACAAGAGTTGGAGGTAGTCGGAGAAGCAAGTGATGGACAGGAAACGCTGGATCTGCTAAAAACAAATGAAGTGGATGTCATAATCATGGATGTCAGCATGCCAATAATGAATGGTATTGAAACGGCAGAAATGGTCAAGCAACTTTATCCTTCGATAAAAATAATTATGCTGACCATGCATGATACAATTAGTTATATCAGAAAATTGCTGGTTATGGGTGTAGATGGATATTTATTAAAGACAACAACAAAGGCTGAACTCCTATGTGCCATCCATCAAGTTATGAAAGGTGAGAAATTCTACGGTTCAGAGGTTCAACACGCGTTTATCAATAGCTTTAACTCAGACTCTGTGAGCACAGAAATCAAACTTACAAAAAGGGAAAAGGAAATATTGATCCTTATTTGTGATGAACTAAATACTGCCGAAATTGCTGAGAATCTATTTATAAGTGTCTACACCGTTGAATCACACCGGAAAAATCTATTCGCAAAAACGGGTGCGAAAAATGTCGTCGGTTTAGTCAAATTCGCCATTGAAAATAAATTTGTTTAATGCCTAATTTAAAATTGATCGGTTTCCGATTTTGAGTCAAAACAGAATAACTGAACATCTATTCAAAAAATAACCTATCTTTGCTTCGAGTTATGGTTTTGCCTTAGGGCGAATTAAAATGGGAATCAAGTGACGAACCGAAGGGTTTGAATTCTTGAACTGTTCCCGCAGCTGTAAGCTTCTAAGCTTTTTTGTAATACCACTGCGTTGGCCATGTCAATGCGGGAAGGACACTAAAGTATGGAGTAAGTCAGAAGACCTGCCAAGGACTCAAAAAACAACGCTTTCGGGATAAAGGCAAAGTTTAGGAGTCCGTCTTTTGACGTGGATACTTATTCTTCGTTTCTATTTCTTTTTTTTATTAATCGCCCTAAAAAAATAAGGGCATAAAATGTTAAAAGGATGAGAAAATTATTACTCACAGGAGCACTTCTGCTCAATTCTATTTTGGGAAGATCCCAGTTTACACCGGACGATATCGTCTATTATGTTGGTGAAGGTCCAGACACCGCAGTGCTCGTTTTGGATTTTTTGGACGGCACAAGTGATTCGTGCTATGCTTGGGGCTATCTTTTTGATGCAGCCTTATCTGTTTCAGGTGGAGAAATGTTGGCCGCAATCGCCACTGACGAAATTCAATTGACAATCAATACCGGTGGAGGATTCTTGAATGATATTTATTATAATAATCACATTGGAGAAGCTGGAGATCCTAATTATTGGGGCACATGGAGTAAAACGGATGAAACGGATTGGGTCACGAATGGTGGACTTTCTGAGGTGCTTGCAAATGGCGATTGGTTTGGATGTAGTTATACCGATTTTGATCCCGCTATTGTTCCTGGTGATCCTCTGTCCGCCTATTCATCAGCGAGATATACCGAAGAAATGGTGCAATTTTGGGTTGGTGAAGGAGCAAATTCAGCTGTTTTTGTGGTTGATTTTGTGACTGATTTATACGGTGAAGCAGTCTCTTACGCATGGGGATACAGATTTGATGGAACGACTGATGGAACGACAATGCTTGCCGATATAGCAGCTGAAGATGTCAATCTCACAATTGATGCAGGTCCTTTCTTAAATGATGTTTTTTTTAATGGTTTGCAAGGTTTAGCCGGAGATCCTAATTATTGGGCAACATGGAGCGGAACAAGCCTTTCTGATTGGACTATGAATGCTGGATTATCAACTGAAATCAATGATGGTGATTGGTTTGGATGTTCGTATGCTGATTGGCCTCCAAGACGTCCATTTTACCCAATTTCTGCACTTGATTCGAGTGAGTTTACATTTGAGAGTACTTCTGAGTACGGTGGCTTTGGTTCCAATAAGGTAATGCTTGTTTTAGATTTTAATGAATGGAATCCGGATCATTCATACGCCTTCGAATACCATTTTGATACGGAAACAATTACAGCTGAACAATTAATGAATGGACTTGAGGAGGCCGCTATTTTCGGTTTAAGTTTTGATCTTACGGGTGGATTTTTAAATGCAGCAGGACATTTTCCCGCAAGTGAATTTGCCGCTGGTGGTGCGCCAAATTATTGGTCAACTTGGTCGGCAACAAATGTAGGTGGTTGGATTATGAACGAAGGCATTTCAGAGGTGTTGAGTGATGGCGATTGGTTTGGGTGTTCGTATACAGCATGGAATCCTGCAACGCCGCCAAGTATGCCAGAGGAAGGGTTTTTGTATTGGGGAATTGATGAGCAGAAAGGCTCAACTGATTTGTCGATTTACCCAAATCCTACCACTGCGCAGTGTAGCTTCAATTTAAAAGCTTCTTCTCAAATTCAAGTTTTGGATTTACAAGGCCGGATCCTAATGGAGCAACAAGGTCTAGTCGGACTGAATACGATTGATGTAAGTGATCTTGATTCAGGTTCTTATCTGATTACTGTTTGGGTAGAAGGTGTTCAATTACAACAAATCTTAGTCGTGCAATAAGCCTTTTTTTGTGCGGATCTTATCTTTTTTAATATCGTTTTTGAGGCAAGAACGCGTGCTCCTAGTCACGTGTTGTTTCGTTCTTCAAGTAAATGCACAGGATTCGACACGCTTGCTTCCTTTGGTTCCTATCTATGCACAAAGTGATTCTACTTTGCGCATAGGAGTGGCCAATGCAACCATTCCTCATTTTGAAATTACAAAACGAAAAATGGATCAATTGGGAGCTGTTGATATTGGTGAAGCCTTAAAATTTATTCCTGGTGTTCAGGTACGAGATTATGGGGGAATTGGAGGTGTTAAAACATTGGCGTATCGAAGTTTGGGTGCAAATCATACGACCGTCATTCTGGATGGTCAACGCCTTTCTAATGCTCAAACAGGAACGATCAATCTCTCCTCTTTTGAATTGTTTGGTTTAGAGAAGATTATCTTCACATCAGGTCAAGTTGCTGATCCCACATGTTCAGCTACTGCATTTGTGCAAGCCAACACCGTGGCGCTCCGAAGTGTCCTTGCGTCACGCCCGCAGCACCTGCGAATTGGTCTTTATTCGAATACAACGTCTATTCACGCCTATGAGAAAGGGATTTATGCGCAAACTACCTTCGGTAAGTATTTTTTTGGTGGTGTCCAAGCTATGGTGAGATTTGGATCTGGGGCATATCCATATCGAAATGCGCAGTCACCAAATGAAGGAGAATTAATACGTGAAAATACAAGGTTGTTCAATTATCGCCTGCGTGCTTTGGCAGGTTTTGAACGGAATCAACTTAAATTTTTAGTTGCGGGATATTATCAAAAGAGCCAACAGGAATTACCAGGCGCTGCCGTGCTTTATAACCCTTCAAATGATCAAAAATTATGGACAGAGGATTGGCGACTGAATGGATCTCAATCCTATACTAAAGGCAAATTTTTGCTCCAGACACACCTTGATTTTCAATCCAATTTTACGCGTTATTTTGACCCTTATTACTTAAATCTAGATGGATATATTGACGCGAGATACCAACTTCAATCCATGGAGGGTGGATTCGTATTGAGTCGTTCTTTCCGCTTTCCAAATGAACGGATATTCTTTGGTGGTGATGTCGCATGGATGAACCTAGAAACGAGTCAATTCAACTTTAATCCAAAACGATTGCAAGAGAATTTCGTGCTAGGTGGTGCTACATTAATGGGTAAATTTAAGGTGGAAACAAATGTAACTGCAACGTATACAGCGGATGAGAATACGTTCAATGGTGCTGTCACCTATTTTAAACTTTCGCCCTTTCTATCCCTTGGCTATGCGCCTTTTAAGAAAGCTAAATTGCGATTGCGTGCATTTTACAAAAACGCTTATCGTCTGCCGAGCTTTAATGACTTGTATTATAATTTTATCGGAAACCCTCAGTTACTGCCCGAAGATGCTCAATTGATCAATATTGGAATCTCTCAAACAGGAAAAATTTGGAAATCTGATTTTGAGTATACAATTGATGCTTTCCGAAATGATATTACGAATAAAATTATCGCTATACCAACCAAAGATCTGTTTAATTGGAGCATGCAAAATATTGGAACCGCACTTGTATATGGCCTTGATTTTGGCATAATTTGGTCTGTGAATTTAAGACAGTTTGATTTTCAAGTTAATGTGAATCAGTCATTTAATCGTTCGTTAGATCGGACTTATGAAAATGGAGAAAATTACAATCAACAATTACCTTACACTCCCTTTTACACAGCCACCTACGGCCTGATGTTAACCTATAAAAAAATATCTTTTAGTGCAAATGTACTATACAGTGGGTATCGATTTTCCTTAAATGAGAATAATTATGCGAATCTCCTTCCTGCTTATACCGACCTTTCTATGGGAGTTTCAAGGGTGTTCAATTGGAAAAATCAGGAGGTATTAATAGATATTAAAGCCATGAATATATTGAATAAAAATTATGAAGTTATTCGCAGTTTTCCAATGCCAGGAAGATATTATCAACTTCGACTAAAATATACCTTAGATAAATGAAATATTTAAGCGCCATTTGTGGCCTTCTTTTGTTAGTCGGCTGTAATAAAAATAAACCATTGCCACCAACGGTTCCCGATCGCTACGAAAACGGGGTCTTGGTGCTCAATGAAGGACTGTTTGAACAGAATAATGCATCCCTCACTTTTTATAGTGGTATTGATGTTTACCAGCAAGTGTTTAAAAGTGAGAATAATCGAGGTTTAGGAGATACGGCAAATGATTTTGAAGCCTTTGAACTGAATGGTAATCAATATGTGATTGTTGCGGTTGATATTTCGAGTCAGTTGGAAATATTTAGCCAAACTACCTTAAAATCAGTGGCGCAAATTCCTTTGTTTGATGCTGATGGAAATGCACGTGAACCTCGTGTTGTCAAAGTAATTGGTGATAAAGCCTATAGTTGTAATTTTGATGGAACGATTGCTATTATCGATTTAAATATATTCAAACAAATAGATTTGATTCATGTTGGTGCTAATCCAGACGGAATGGCATTCAGCAATGATAAGCTATATGTAGCGAATTCAGGTGGTTTGCATTATCCCGTTTATGATTCCACCGTTTCGGTGATTAATCTAACGACCAATACCGTGGAAGAAACGTTTGTAACACGGATTAACTGCACCCAAATTATTGCAGATGCTTACGGGGATTTATATCAAGTCTCTAATGGAAATTACGGGGATATTTCACCCGCTCTCGTTCGAATTGACGCAGCTACAAATGCGGTTCAAGCCATCAGCGAAATGGCAATTTCATCTTTGGTTCTTGCGGGAAATTGGATGTATTATTATGATAAAGATGCAGCTGCGATTAAACGCTTTAATAGTGCGACTGAATCTTTTGATCCGGCGACTGTTGTGGATTTATCCGATTTCGAAACCTTTCATGGTTTTATATTAGATGAAGTAAATAACCGCTTTTATTGCATGGATGCGAATGGTTATGTCAATTCTTCTTCAATTCGCGCCTATAATTTGGCGGGTTCTTTTCTTTTTGAATTTAAAGCCGGCCTTGTTTCCACTGATATTATTATTACACCATGAGATTAATTCGTTCCATTTTATTTAGTCTGTATTGCTCTTTTTCCTTTTGTGGATTTACTCAATTTGCACCGCCTCCAGGTGAGGTTGGCTCTACCGCCATTCATAAGGATTCAATCGTATTAATCGATTGGGCAGTTGAAGTTGTTTCGTTTGATCGAGGGTTAGAAGATATTGCTTTTCCAGAAGGTCTTTATGCTTCTTTTGGTGACTCGTCGCGCGCTTTGGGTTATGCCGAAGGCTCTAGTGTGGACGTTGTTAGTTTGGGCGATAATGGTTCGATAACCTTAGCGTTTAATTATGCCATTGAAAATGGTGATGGACCTGACTTTGCCGTCTTCGAAAATAGTTTTTCTGATACTTATCTTGAATTTGCTCACGTTGAAGTGAGTACAGACGGTGAACGTTTTGTTCGCTTTCCTTCAGTTTCGAATATTCAAACGGATGCTCAAACGGCCACATATGCAACTTCGGATCCAACCTTGGTGCATAATCTTGCAGGTAAATATCGTCAAGCCTACGGAACGCCTTTTGATTTACAAGATCTAGTAGATTCTTCAGGGATTGACTTGATGGAGATTAATTTTATTCGAATTGTTGATGTGGTCGGTTCGATTGATCCTATGTATGGAACGTATGATAGTCAGGGTCATCTCATTAATGATCCCTATCCAACTGATTTTGAAAGTGGAGGTTTTGATTTGGATGGGGTAGGGGTTATTCACAATACCAATCCTCTAGCAAGTATTGAAAAACAAGAGGATCTAAAATTATCAGTCTATCCAAACCCAACAAACGGACTCATCAGTATACGTGTAAATGAGGAGGTGTCGATTATTAAACTCTACGATTTAGCAGGACAATTAATTCTAAGCGCTCTCCATGCGAATCAAATTAACATGGATGACTCGAATCTTAGGTATGGACTTTATCTGCTCGAAGTAACGCTTCAGAGCGGCAGTGTACTCCGCCAACAGATTATTTATCAGTAAGTGTACGGTCTTACTTTTTGCTGTAACTTAAGGGGCTTTTATCATTATAAATGAACGACAGGCGAATAGAGATAGCGAAACTTTCTGAAGCTGATTTTGGTGCTATTTTGAGGATCAGTGATCTGCAATTTGGAGCGTCTTTTATTCGAGTTGAACAATTGAGTGAACGAGTGGGGAAAGAGGATAATTTAACAGCAAAAATCGACGGAGAATTGATCGGATACGTTTTAAGTCAGTTTGTTGAACCCTCAACTATCGATTTAATCTTTAATCGAAAAGAGGTGAATTTAACGCGTTATTTTGAAAAAACGCACTCCATTTGCTGGATTGAGTCCATTGTGGTTGACCCAAGGTATAGTGGACGGGGTATTGGAAAAAAATTAATAGCTAAACTTATGTCGCTCTCTGTAGATGATCATCAAACGTTTTTATCGGTTGTTTGGAAACATGAAAAAGGAAGTCCGTTAGAAACAATTTATGAAGGATTAGGCTTTAAATTGGTTCAGCACATTCCCAATTATTGGCATGCTGATAGTCTTGAAAAGGGTTACGCTTGTTATTATTGTGGCACACCGCCTTGCCAATGTGCTGCACTGATTTATGCTTTAAAATAAATGGAATGAAAACAATTATTCACATCCTTTTATTCCTTTTTTCTATCCCGTCCACGCACGCACAAGAAGATAGGATGCCAACTCATTTTATGGCGAGTTTAAGTGTTCAGGTTGTGTATGAAGGGATATCCAATCTGTATGAATATTCCGTTTGTGAGGGTTGTGATACTGTATTCATTACGGCGAGGGGCGCAGAAATTTTGAACCAATCCGCTTATAGATTTGAAATTTTTCCATTGCCAAAATCAACGGGATATTTCGGTATCTACTAATTGTGTCCAAGGTAAGGATACCATTCGAACGACTTGGAGATACAATGTCAAATCATTGCCGAATCCAACCATTTATTTGGGTGGAATTAATCTCGTTAAAGCTAATTTGTCTTTACTGGACGAAGCGTCCTTTTTTGGTCAAACAAGATTAACCGCTAGATACGACGAAACCGAGCCGCTTAGGAATGTCTATTTTACCATAAAAGAATGGTCCATATCTATTGGTAAGACAACCTATACAGGTTCTTCTCCTCTGCTAACGAATGAATTTAAGGAGGCTTTTGTGGCAGCAAGACGAAAAACAGCTATTAAGTTTAATTATGTGATTGTGGGTTTTCCAGACGGTCGAAATAAAAAGATCAACCTTGATGTCCTTTATTTTAAAAAGTCAAAACGCAATGAAAAAATCGAAGAGACGGATCAAAATCGTTATATAGCTCCCGAAAAAGGTGGGAAAAGAGCAATCTGTCATATTCTGAATTATTTTGCCTACTGCCTACTGCCTACTGCCTACTGCCTACTGCCTACTGCCTCAACAATCTAAAAATTAAACTTCAAATCCCGATCATCCATAATATCAAAAGAGATTTTAAACTGAACGTTTTTCGGTTGGTCTGCCGGTGGTAATGTAAATTGATTATTGGCCACAGAGAAAACAATGTAACCACCAATTCTTAATCGTTTACGGGCTATTTTAAAGATGCGCTCTAGTCCAAAGAAAGCCTCCGTATAAAAATAATTATTGTGTTCGGGTAAATAAATGAAGCCTGCACCCATCAATGTTTTAAGTCCTGTTTTTTTCATGAATGGTATCTTATTGACAATCGCCCCGTTGAAGTGATGTATGTAATGGGCTTCCAAATAAAATTCTTGTGTTTGATAAGAGGAATCAAGGTTTTGAAAGGAAAACAATGGATCACTAAAGAGGAAACGGAACAAATTATCCTGATCGGAAGAACGGAAAAATTTTCGATCAATATAAAAGACGTTGTCTTGATTTACAAATGAACCTGTGCGAATGCGATATTTCGATTGACCGATCGTCCCAATCTGAAAATCTTGTTCAATTCCAAAGCTGAGGTAATCATACTTGACAACTGATTTGAACGGACCGCTCCAACCCTTTTCCCAAAACACACTGAAGGTAGGCCAACGACTCCCCAATATAACTTTGCGGTAAGGTTCAGTCACATATTTTTGAGCGGGGGTATACGACAAGGATATATTCGTTCGAAATGCGGTGTAGGGCTCAAACTGAACTGGGGGAGTATTGTCAATTGCCTCATCAAACCACGTGACAAAATTGTAGTCTAATGGAAATGGCGATCGAGACTCCAGTCGAGCGCCAGTAGCTAAAAAGAGTCCGTTAATAATTTCAAAATTATGCCAAATTCCGCCTTGTGTGTTTGCATAGATGTTGGATCGTTTAAAAATTTGTCCCCAGGCATCATAATTATTTATGAAGGAGGCACCGCGATTAAACCAAACAGAATAGGTGGCGAATTTTTTAGGGTTGTATCGGTGGTAAATGCGACTGCTTCCTCGTAAATCTGGATTGTTAAAACCGACCGAAAAACTTCCATTATAATCAATCCACTGTTCATTCTTCCATTTTTTGAAATATGAAAACCCGGGTCCGAAACGGATTCCACCAACTTCAAATATTTCTGCCAAGTCGGCCACAGAGGATAAATACCATTGTGTTTTTTTTTCACGATCTCTATGCTCAATACCAAAATACAATACTTTGAGCGCTGTGATTCGGTTGAAAACTGCGTCTACAGAATCTAGATATGATTCTGAGGTGTAAATGGCACGTAAACTATCTTGAACGAATTTTTTTCGTTGTTCTTCTGGTGTTAGAGGAATAGGTCTGATTTTACCCCAATACGTGGTGTCACGCTCATAGGCCTCTTTCGTCGTTATGCCTACCTCGTTCGAGAAAAATTTCGGTGGAAAAGTAGGATTGATAATGTAGTTTGAATAAACAACTTGGGTAAAACCCTTTACGGTTTCTTTTCCGTATTTAGTGCTGTATTCAAAAATTTGACGTTTTAATAGCCATAAACTATCGCGTTGTTCAAATTCTTGGACGATCCTAAAATCATCATATTTTTTAAGGTTACCCTTGTGCAGAGAAACGTCTACTTTGACCAATACCCATTCATTTTTCAAAATGTATAATTTACCTTCCATGGTGGTCGTTCCTACCGAACGGGGCTCAATTTCTACGGTGTAAACAGTGTCGTTATTTTCGTTTAAATTAATCTCAGTTAATTTATATTTATAAGATAAGATTCCCGAAGGATGCAATGGAGAAACAATTGGGGTTTGATGTAAATCATCTTTTCGAATCAAACTTTCGTAAAAATTAAAATCGCCTGAAACAGTTGTCTGGAAGTAGATTTGATTGGGATTTCCAACTTTGTCATAACCCGTTCGGATCTCCTTAATGTTCGTTGGGAATTGGAAATGTTTGGTCAAATTAATTTCAACCATATTTAATCGATCATCCCCTTCAATCTTCGATCGGATTTCATCTTTTTGTTCTTGAAAAACGTCTGATGGCTCTTCATCCTCGTCTGCCGCTTCGGCCTCCTTTATTTTTTTGTCAAAGGTTTCAACTCCTTTAATGTAAATGTCGCATGTATAACTGTCAAATTGTTGAATCATGTCCTTTTTGTGATCAATCACGTTTTGAACAATCATCCAACCCATGTTCTTTCGCTTCGTGTTGATTTCAACTTCATTTAATTCATTGTTTTTCTGCTTAAGATAAACGTTCAAAATTGTAGGCTCTAGTTGATCGACTGTAACTTTGGTTTCTAAATCCTCAAATCCAACACACTTAAAAATAATATCGTAGCTTCCATAATCACAACCAAATGCATAATTCCCTTCCGGACTTGTCATGGCCCCTAGATTGGTGAAGTTCTTTATGTATACTTTGGCAAATGGAATCGGATTATTGTCTTCATCATACACAAATCCCGTTATACTCTGAGAAAAAATGCTCGGAGAAATTGCAAATAGGATTAGAAATAGAATTATTTTGTTTAACACACTACATTTCTTTTCAAGGGTATACTTAGGTAGACAAGTTTTAGCAGAAAAAGTTACATTCACAATTCATTTTTTTCTCCCGTCTATAATTCATAAACCTTATAAAGTCACAAATTTAAAATTTATTGTGTGTTTGGCCAATCCTTATCCTTAGTATGCTTATTTTTTCCATTGTTCGATCGTGATTAAAATATTCTAAATCAAAAAACTAAAACGTATAAGTGGTTTTGCCAGGGTAAACTTTTTTAATAAGGCTGTCGAATCCTAATGAAATGGTCAAATTAAAATAACTTGCTAAGTTATGTACATTTTGCATGCAATCCTTCTTCCTTTTCACGTTTAATTATGTTACCTTTGTCCTCTTTAAAAATTAGACGAACTTTATGAAGTTATCAGCATTCAATTTTGACCTCCCTGCCGAATTAATCGCTCAACACCCGAATCCTAATCGTGATGAAGCAAGATTAATGGTTTTGAATCGTGAAAAACAAACGATAGAGCATAAATTGTTCAAAGATGTTTTGGATTATTTTGATGAAGGCGACGTTTTGATAATGAATAATACCAAAGTTTTTCCTGCACGACTTTATGGCAATAAGGAAAAAACGGGTGCTAGAATCGAAGTGTTTTTATTGCGTGAGCTTAATCGCGAAAGCCTTTTATGGGATGTATTAGTTGATCCAGCTCGTAAAATTAGAATTGGAAATAAATTATACTTTACCGAAGACGATTCACTCGTAGCAGAAGTAATCGATAATACAACCTCTCGGGGGCGTACGATTCGCTTTTTATTTGATGGATCTTACGAAGAGTTTAAACAAAAAATTACCGAATTAGGAGAAACTCCAATTCCGCCTTATATCAAAGAATTACGTGAAGTAGTTCCTGAGGATGAGGAGCGCTATCAAACAATATACGCGAAAAACGAAGGTGCAGTTGCTGCCCCAACAGCAGGATTACATTTTAGTAAATCTTTGCTAAAGCGATTAGAAATAAAGGGTATAGAATTTGCAGAACTTACGCTGCACATTGGTTTAGGAACTTTTAGAACAGTTGATGTTGAGGATTTAACGAAGCATAAAATGGATTCGGAACAAGCCGAAATTACACAAGAAGTAGCGGACATTGTCAATCGTGGCAAAGAAAAACGTAAACGAATTTGTGCGGTAGGCACAACAAGTATGCGTGCGATTGAGTCAAGTGTTTCTACTGACGGTCTGTTAAAGCCATTTACTGGTTGGACAAATAAATTTATTTTCCCTCCCTATGACTTTTCAATTGCAAATTGTATGATCACTAATTTCCATACTCCACAGTCTACCTTATTGATGATGGTGGCTGCTTTTGCTGATTTGGATTTTGTCAAAAAAGCGTATGATGAAGCGGTTAAAGAAAAGTATCAATTTTATTCTTACGGTGACGCAATGCTCATTATTTAAGAAAATATGTTATATTCAAATCTGTTATGGTCTATATTCAATTCAATGTGAGTAGATTGTGACAGATTTTTTTGTTAACCACACACGAAATGATCCCAAAATCAATAATTATTACCGCAGGCGGTTTAGGAAAAAGAATGGGAGCCACCATTCCAAAACAATTTCTATTGTTAGCTGGTCGTCCTGTTTTAATTCGTACGATTGAAAGATTCTTAGCCTATGACTCAACTATTCAAATAATATTGGTATTACCTTCAAATCAATTCGATTTTTGGAAGGCCTTATGTGTAACTCATAATTTTCATGCTGATGTTGAGGTTGTAAAAGGTGGGAAGGAACGTTTTCATTCGGTGCAAAATGGGTTGAAGATTGCCCGTGGAAGTCTTGTCGGTGTGCATGATGCTGTTCGTCCTCTCGTTTCGATCGACGTTATTGAGCGGTGCTTTAGTGGAGCTGAAAAATATGATGCCGTTATTCCAGTGATGCCGGTCATTGAATCAATTCGGGAAGTTGGGCAGGTTGACAGTAGGGCGCTCAATCGTAATCAATTTCGCTTAGTACAAACCCCTCAATGTTTTAAAAAAGAAGTATTGATGAGTGCTTACGCGTCAAAGTTTAATGAAAGTTTTACAGATGACGCAAGTGTCGTTGAGTCAATCGGTTTTCCAATCTGTCTAGTAGAAGGAAATCAGGAAAATATTAAAATTACGTCTCCTTTAGATTTAAAAATGGCGCACGTCTTTCTCGAAAATGAATAAAGCGATCTATTTCAGCGGACGAAATTGTGCGGTTTGTCATGATTTGTTGCCCAAAGTAGAACGCCATTTTTCCGCAACTTTTCCACAACTTGCGTTTGAAATTGTCGAAGTGGAAGATCAACCGTTAATTGCTGCTCAACACACGATCTTTACTGTTCCTGCACTGCTTGTCTTTATAGCCGGTAAAGAACAATTTCGTTTTGTTAGACATTTTTCGCCGGGCCAAATAGATGAAAAATTACTGCGCACTTATCACTTGTTATTTGGTGAATAAATGCTATTATTAACCATGATCCGTGGTTTCTATATGAGTTGGCTAACGTTCCTTGTCGGAAGCAGTTGTTATTGTCAGTTTAATCCTGGTGTGGAGGGTAATGCTCATTTCATGAATGATTTAAAATTGAGTAGTTATACCGTAAGTGATTACAACGAAAATGAAACGTTTACAGATTATAAGGTGAAGACTGAGCTTAATCCAATTTCAATGAGTTTTGGTATACGCAATTTTGGAACCCAATTTCAAAGTCTAAAAAAAAACTGTATCGGCTATTCATTAGGAATTGGTTATCACCAGTTCTCAACAACAGGTCAATTATCTTTTTTGAGAAGTTCAACCTCCAATCGCGACTCAATCGTAACTCGTTTGCATAACGGTTATTTTAAATCCATCTACCGTTCCATTTTTATGAGTCATTTTTTTGATGTGCATTGGAATCCCTCTGATCGAATTAAAATAACAAATTCAATTGGTCTGAATATTACAGTAATGGTTCAAACAAAATCGCTTAATACGAATATAACACAGCGGGCACTCGTTGGAAATTTACCGCTTTTTAAGCTGATATATCAACCTCAAATTACAGAAAGTTATGCAAGATGCTCAATTTCGTATTTTGCCCAGTTTACACTTTTTGCGACTGATTTATTGAAGAAGAGTGCCTCCAATCAATTTGTGAAGCCTTTTGGTACTCCCTTTTCTTCTCTTCGTTTTAATTCCATTGGTTTGCGGTGTATGCCGCACCTAAAACCTCCTAAAATTATGCCTAATGATGAGCTCTTGTAAATTTGATCCTTCGGATAATAGGAACGAAAGTTTGTCGTTTTGGCAAGAACCAATTTATGTATCCAATTGAAAAAAAGTACGGCCTCATTTTAATTATCTAGCAACGGATCTCAACGGCTTTCTCATCATTTAATTTTAGCTATGTTCTTGGATTTGGTCTAAGTTTTGATCAATTCATGTGGCTGTAAATTGAAAGGAATGGCGATCTTGTTCCTTCCTATCTGTCAAGTGACCTACACATTAGCAATGTGGTATCAAGTGTTAATGTCGGTGTCAATTTATTAGCCCTAATAAAGTTGGTCCAAAGTTGATGTGAATAACTGAGTCAATTCTATCGGTTTTCTGCTCGAAATTCTTAAATTTGTATGAAGAACTAATTTAAATTCATAGCAATCAAAATGGCAGCACAAGAAGCGAAAATTATATACACAATTACGGACGAAGCTCCGGCATTAGCGACACATTCATTTTTGCCAATCGTTAAGGCTTTTACGGCGTCGGCGAATGTCGTTGTAGAGACGGAAGATATTTCTTTATCAGCTCGTATTCTTGCTCTTTTTCCGGATTATTTATCGGAAGAGCAACGTGTCAAAGATTCGTTGGCTGCTTTAGGTGATTTAGCGAAAAAACCAGAAGCAAATATCATTAAGTTGCCGAATATCAGTGCCTCAATCCCTCAATTGATGGAAGCAATTGCTGAACTTCAAGGTCAAGGATTTGCAATTCCTGATTTTCCGAAAGAGGCCATAACAAAAGAGCAAAAAGAGATTCTCACCCGCTATAATAAAGTCAAAGGCAGTGCTGTCAATCCAGTACTTCGTGAAGGAAATTCAGACCGACGTGCTCCAAAAGCCGTTAAAAATTATGCCAGAAAAAATCCGCATTCAATGGGGGCGTGGTCTGCTGATTCGAAGACAAGAGTGGCAAGTATGACAACTGGAGATTTTTATGGAAGCGAACAATCTGTTGAACTCCCTTCGGATGATGTAGTGAAAATTACACTTCACACAACTGATGGGGCATCAACTGTGTTGAAAGAAAAAACACCTGTTTTAGCAGGTGAAATAATCGATTCTTCAGTAATGAGTGCTAAAGCATTAAAAAGCTTTTTGAGTGAAGAAATCGATCAGATCAAAAAAGAAGACATTCTGATGTCGATTCATATGAAAGCCACAATGATGAAGGTTTCAGACCCAATTATTTTTGGCTATGCAGTTGAGATCTATTTTGAAGAACTTTTTGCAAAACATGGTACTTTATTTGCCGAATTAGGCGTTGATCCAAAGAATGGTTTTGGTGATGTTTACGCTAAAATTAACGGAATTTCTGCCGATAAACGCGCACAAATAGAAGCCGATATTCAAGCATGTTACGCGAAACGTCCTGAACTTGCAATGGTGAATTCGGAGAATGGTATCACAAACTTGCATGTTCCCTCTGATGTGATTATTGATGCATCAATGCCTGCAGCTATTCGTAACTCTGGTAAGATGTGGGGTAGGGATGGGAAATTAAAAGATACTGTTGCTATTGTTCCGGATCGTTGTTACGCAGGGGTCTACGTTGCAACAATTGATTTTTGTAAGAAAAATGGCGCTTTTGATGTGACGACTATGGGAACAGTTCCAAATGTTGGTCTAATGGCTCAAAAGGCGGAGGAATATGGCTCGCATGATAAAACGTTTCACATAGTTGCTGATGGCAGAGTGGAGGTTACCAATCAAGCGGGCGTGGTGTTAATGCAGCATGAGGTTGAAGCAGGGGATATATCGAGAATGTGTCAAGTTAAAGATCTTCCCATTCAGGATTGGATTAAATTGACAGTTGGAAGAGCGCGCGCGACTAAAATACCAGCTATTTTTTGGTTGGACGAAAATCGGGCTCATGATAGACAAATTATTGAAAAAGTAAAAAAATATTTGCCGAATCACAATACGGAAGGTTTGGATATTCAAATTATGAATCCGATTGACGCGACAAATTACACTTTAAAACGTCTAAAAGCTGGACAAGATACAATTTCGGTTACAGGAAATGTATTGAGAGATTACCTAACTGATTTATTCCCGATTTTGGAATTAGGTACAAGTGCAAAAATGTTATCGATCGTCCCGTTAATGAATGGTGGGGGTCTTTTTGAAACGGGTGCAGGAGGATCTGCTCCTAAACATGTTGAGCAATTTCTTCACGAAGGTCACCTAAGATGGGATTCGTTGGGTGAGTTTTTGGCTTTGTCTGTTTCACTCGAGTTTTTAGGCGAAAAGTACGGAAACAAACAGGCTTTAATTTTAGGTGAAACATTAGATCAAGCAACTGGAGAGTTTTTATTGAAGGATAAATCGCCTTCACGAAAAGTAGGTGAGTTAGATAATAGAGGAAGTCATTTCTACCTTGCAATGTATTGGGCTAAAGCCCTTGCCGAGCAAAGTGAAGATATGGGTTTGCGCGAAAAGTATGCGTCTATTTATAAGTTGATGTCTACCAATGAAGATCAAATCATTAGTGAGTTAAATAGTGCGCAAGGTCATGAGGAAAAAATAGGTGGCTACTATCATCCGAATCAAGTGATATTGGGTAAGGCCATGCGTCCCAGCGAAACACTAAATTCGATTGTAGGATCGATTTAAAATAGAAGGTAGAGTATTAGTTGAAACCTTGCCTTTCAAAGGCAAGGTTTTTTTTGTATTTTGTGATAAGAGTTAAGAAGTATAATAAAGGTGAATAGGTTCCTTATTTGTGGTTTGTTTGTTGTTTTGGTGTCTTTTCAGTCAAGAGCTGGAATGGATATTGATTCCTTGCGCTTTAAGCGGAATGCAGCGCGTGAGGCTACTGATAAAATTGAATTGGATCTTGCATTAGGTGATGCTTATCATACTGTCCAAAATCTTGATTCTGCTCAATTCTATTTTGAACGTGCAGCTGAATTTGCAACGGAGATGGCTTATCTTGGTCTACAGGCCTCGGCGTTTTATGGTCTCGGAGAGGTTGCTTATGAACGATCAAATGGATTAGAGGCGATTACTTATTTAAATAAGGCGCTCGCGATTGAAGGAGGCTTGGATGCCGCAATTGAACTAGAAATTTACAATATTATGGGAGTGGTCTACCTTCGGTTTGGTGAAGGTGATAAAGCAATCCTCTTTTTTGACAAGGCTTTGGCGATACAATCAGAAGCGAGCACTATTTCTGGTGAGTCTTACGAATTCTTGTATAATAATAAAGGAATCACCTATGTAGATCTCGGGATGTATGATTCAGCAAGGTTCAACCATCAAAAATGTTTATCCATTCGGCTTGAAAAAGGCTCGACATTTGGAATCGGACAATCGTACAATAATCTAGGTACCGTTTTCTACGAATTAAACGTGTTTGATTCGGCGTTGGTTTACTATCAAAAAGGCTTAGATTTTCGAACGAAATCAGAACAAAAGACAACTTCTAGCATCCTTGAAAGTCAAATCAATATTGCTAAAACGTATATCGCGCTCAATGATTATCTGAATGCCGAAAAACTTTTGGAAACGCTTGAATCTCATACGGAGGATTTTCAAAGTTTAGATTTAAAAATTCGGCTCTATGAACAATTGATGGAACTCAATGGAAGGACGAAGAATTACGAAAGAGCGTACAGTTATGCGCGCAATTATTATCACTTAAAGGACAGTTTATATGGGATAGATCAGCGTGAAGAATTAATTCGTATGAACCTAAGTGAACAATATGCTGAAAAAAAGCAGCAGGATAGTTTGATAGCATTAGAGAAATTAAAATATGCTGAAATTGAGAAAACGAAAGAGGATCAAATTAGACAACAAAATGAACGTGAGTCTAACTTGATTCAATGGGGCCTCATAATAGCTCTTCTCTTAATGGGTGGAATATTGATCCTAATTTTCCGTAATTTTAGAAGTAAAAAACGTGCATCTGATCAAATTCTTTTACAGAAAAAGGAAGTCGAAAAACAACGGGATATTGCGCAGTCGGAAAAACAAGTTGCCGATCAACAGCGTGTGATTGCTCAACGCCAAAAAATGGAGTTGGAATATATCAATCAGGAGATTACAGATAGTATTAATTATGCGAAACGCATTCAAAATGCAATCTTACCCTCCGATAATGCCATTCAACAAGCGCTAAAAGCTCAATTTGTATTGTATATTCCAAAAGCGATTGTGGCAGGAGACTTTTATTGGGTGCGTCAAATTGAGGATCGCGTTTATTTTGCTGCGGCGGATTGCACAGGGCATGGCGTGCCGGGGGCTTTGGTGAGTATCGTTTGTTCCAATGCTTTAAATAGAGCCGTTGAAGAATTCAATTTAGTGGAACCTGGCGAAATTCTGGATAAGGCAACAGATTTATTGTTGGAGGCTTTTGTACAAAGTGATGAAGATGTGAAAGATGGAATGGATATCGCTTTGTGTTGCCTTGATCGAAAGACGAACAAAATGTCCTTCGCAGGTGCAAACAATCCGCTCTACATTGTCAAAAAAAAGCAGTCAGGACTTAACTATGAGAAGGAGTCGATACAGAATGATACGCATATTTTAATTGAAGTAAGAGGCAATAAGCAGTCGGTAGGTTATCACGATAACAGAGTGCCTTTTAAAACAATGCTCCCCCCAATTGATCATGGGGATATGGTGTATTCTTTTTCAGATGGATTTCCTGATCAATTTGGTGGTGTTCGAGGCAAAAAATATAAATATAAACAGTTAAAATATTTTTTATTACAAATCGCGACGCATACAGTTGATGAACAGCGTCAACTATTGTCGGACGAATTTCATGACTGGAAAGGTGATCTCGAACAAGTGGATGATATCTGTATTTTTGGCTATCGCGCTAATTTGATTTAGCGATTCACCATATGTTGTGCAACTTGAGGGAAACAATTGTACAATGCATCCTTTAAATTTTCTTCTAAATCTAATTCTTGAATGGCCTCTTTCATTAAGTTGAGCCACTCATCTTTCGCAGTATTATCGATTGCGTGGGGCAGATGTCTTCGTCTCATTTTTGGCGGGCCATATTTTGTCGTGTAGCGGGGTGGTCCACCGAGAAATTGTGTCAAAAAACAAAACTGTTTGTCTTTTATTGTTTCAGCGTCAGTTTGATTGAATAATGGGCCAAGAATAGGGCTTTTAAAAACCTTGGCATAAAAACTGTTTAATAGGCTTTGTAACTGATGATCTCCAAGGTGATCGTATAGTGTTTTTGAATGTTCCATTGTTGATAGTGAAAGCGCTACCATGCTATTTGAATCAACAAAAATAATGTATCTTTGTTTAAGGTGATGATGAAAAGACTTAATATAATTATGATTTTAATCATGAGTTCGCTTAGTGCGTATACTCAGGGGTTTAAAATGCATTATTCTAATTCTTTTGCCGATTGTTTCGGTGCTGTTGAGGTGACTGATTATTATAATCCATCTCGCGTTCAGTTTCCCGGTAATTTTGGGTTTAGAGATGATTTTGTCGGTTTAGACCCCGATTTTCATGAAGTTAATTCGGTTTGGTTAAGATTAGAACCGGGTGTGAAAGGGATCTTTGAGTTCGAGATTTCCACTGAAAACAATGTCGATTTTAGTTATTTCTTATTTAAAGCTGCTGATAATTCGTTTTGTGAAGAACTTGAGGCTGACCGCTCTCGTCCAATTCTTGATCAGTCAACTTCTTACCATACCAAAGGTGCAATGGACGAAGGAGGGGATTATTTTAAAGGATCAGTTGAAGCTGCATCAAATGATGTTTACTACCTTTTTATTCATACAAATTCAACCTATAAAGGTCATGTAACAGTAAAATATTATCGTAAAGGAATTGTTACGCAAACAAAAGCCATCATTCAAGACTACCGAAGTAAAACGAATGCGAATTATATTCGGGTTAAAATTAGAGACAAAGAAACGGGTGAGCCTATTGAGGCGAATATGATTATTTCTGGAGTCAATAAGGACAATTATCTATTCATGGGAACAGATTTTCTGTTTGATGCAAGCGCCGCAAGAGGAATGCATATTGAATCGAATACGCAAGGTTACTTTCTCTTTTTTAAGGATTTTAATATGAAGGGCGCTTCGAACAGTAATGTCGAGATTTTATTAGAATTAGAAAAGTTAGCTCCTGGTAAAAAGCTTATTCTTGAACAGATCAAATTTGAGCAGGACTCAGACGATTTTTTACCTATTTCACTCCCCGCTCTAAAGCGACTACTGGATTTTATGGCTGTTAACGATAAGGTTCGAGTTGAAATTCAAGGACACGTGAATGCCCCAGGATTTAAGAATACAGCAAAAATAAAATCACTGTCCGAAAATCGTGCAAAAGCGGTTAGAGATTTTTTAAAGGACAATGGAATTGAAAGTGATCGAATGGAGGTGGTAGGCTATGGGAATACGCAAATGTTATACGAAAAACCTTCTGATCGATTCGAAGAAGAGGCGAATAGGCGTGTTGAGATTAAAATTATTGATTAAATGGGATTAATTCTATGTCTAGAGACAGCGACTAAAACGTGTTCAGTAAGTCTTGGATTAAATGGAGAGGAATTGTTGACGATAACCGAAGATTCTGGCAACTATTCGCATGCTGAGAAATTAAATGGTTTTATCGTATCGCTATTTGACCAAACGGGCTATTCTCTCTCTGATTTGGATGCGGTTGCAATTAGTGAGGGTCCAGGCTCCTACACCGGTTTGAGAATTGGCACTTCAACGGCGAAAGGTTTTTGTTATGCACTTGACATTCCTCTAATCGCAATTAACTCGCTCAAGGCATTGGCCGCTTTATCTCCCGCAAGAGAAGAACTTATTTGTCCTTTGTTTGATGCGCGTAGAATGGAAGTATATGCTGCTATTTTTAATACCCAATTAGAGGGAATTGAAAAAACGAAAGCTGTTGTTATTGACAAGGACTCCTATCAAACTTATCTCAAGGAACATACGGTTGTTTTTCTTGGTCCAGGAGCTGAAAAGTGTCAAGAAATAATCGTTCACAAGAATGCGAAATTTGATTTGCAAACAGGGGTAAGTGCAAGCGGAATGTTAACCTTAGCGGAAGCTAAATTCCAGCATGCTGATTTTGTGGATGTGGCCTATTTTGAACCTTTCTATTTGAAAGATTTCATTGCCGGAGTCCCAAAAAAACTCTTTTAATGTGAAATAATTAAACGGGTTGTTTCTATTCCCGTTTTACTTTTGAAGAGGATGCTATACGATCCATTTGGTAAAAAGCTTAGGTCTAACTCGAAATCTTGCTGCGCCTCAAACGTGTCTTTGTAAAAAACTATTCTTCCCAAGGTGTCATAGATATAAATCGTTTCAAGTCCCTGTGGCATTCCACTAACCTGCACTATTCCAGTTGTTGGATTAGGGAAAATTAAACCTGCTTCCGATTGGAAATTAACGGTTCTCATGTCACTGTATGAAAATGATCCATCAAAATCAACCTGTTTTAAGCGATAATAATTAAAACCAATAGAAGGATTAAAATCCCATATTTGATAGAATAATAATTCAGAACTATTACCCGCTCCAGCCAACGTTGAAATAGGCATCCACTCATTACCACTTAAACTTTTCTCAATCACAAAATGTGAATTATTTCGTTCGGATTTTGTGATCCAAGTGAGGTGAACGGTTTGATCTGCTTTGGTGGCATTAAATTCAACAAGTTCAATAGGTAAGGGTCCGGTTAGTATATCTAATATGCCTGAGCCATCTATTCCTCCTCCACCCGAGGCTTGTGAGTTACAGGGAACGCTGCTATTATTGCAACCTCCGTCACCGCTATTCGTCTCGAGCGTTACATTCACGGTCGGAGCAGTGGTAGAAAAAAACAGGGCGCCTTGTCCTCCGCCTCCGCCATGTGTTGCAGCCGTATTTACGTTTCCACCATTACCGCCATTTGCAGAAATCGTTAAGGGACAGCCACCGGCAATCGTCCAAGTATCTACTTCAAAAACAAGTGTGCCACCTGCACCGCCACCGCCACCTCCGTCGTTTCCTCCGGTGCCCGGAACGGATCCTCCATCTGCTGATATGGTAATGCCTGCGCAAGTCACAGTCTCTATTTCTTCTGCTTTAACTAAGATTATTCCACCGCCATTTTTACCTTGTGTAGAGAAGCCATTATTCCCTTCTCCCGCGCCCCCTGCGCCTCCCATAAATATACGTCCAACAGTGATTTCACTGCTCAAACTGATTCCTCCAATTCCACCTGCTGAAGGAGAACAATTGTTCCATCCCGGTCCTCCATCTCCGCCAGCCGTATAATTACCACCTCCACCGCCGCCAGCATTGTGACTGTTTCCTCCGCCACCGGCGTTCAATATTTTTGCTCTGCCAGCAGCATAAGTTGCATTTGTTCTTTTGTAAATCCCTTCTCCTTTATCGGCGTGGTTTACATTTGTCGCTAAACGGTATGCACTCGATCCCGTGCAACTTAAAGATCCACCTGCATTGGTTGCCGCTCCTCTAAATCCATCTTCATCAGCGGAGAGATTGTGCGCTAGCGTGAGTTTTCCGGCAACGTAAAATGCAAGAACTCCTCCGATATTGCCGTCCCATGGCAGGGCACTCATATTGGCTGTGGTTGTATAGTCGGGGCTGCCGTACTGTCGAAAAGTGATGATCTGCACCGAGCAGTTTGTGCATATATTGTAAGTGAAATTGGGTGTGTTTTTTAATGTTATTGTATTTGGAACACCTCCCGTTTCGGTATGTGAGTCAATTTGTCTGATCTCATAAAGTCCTGTTGAGTTGATACTGGAAAGATTACCAAAGCCAACAACATCTGTTGTTGTACCTATAACGTCACCCTGCATTTGCATAAGCACCACCCATTCATCATCTTCAAATGTGTCGGCTGCTTCATTAACATTGGATAGGGTCAAAGTAGCTGTAGAGATTGCCGTTACTTTGGCATACCCATTTACAACTTGAGCACCCGCAAAATTGCAAGAAATGAGCAGAGCAAAAACGAAAAGGACTTTATATGCGCACATAAATAGAGTATAAACACTGAATCTAATATAGCAAAGATCTTTTAAACGTATTAAAAGTCTGATTAAAAGTGAAATTTAGAATTAAGTACATTCGTCGATTAAGGTCGCGCCCGTCATTTCCTCAGGTTGTTCAATTTGCATCAAATCCAAAATAGTAGGAGCAACATCTCGTAAAGTCCCTGCGTGAATTTTCCGCACGGTATCATCAATCACGACAACCGGCACTGGATTCATGGAGTGCGCGGTATTTGGACTGCCGTCTGGATTAATAGCAACGTCTGAATTTCCATGATCTGCAATAATGATGAACGAGTAGCCCAATTTTTTGCCCGTCTCAACAACTGTTTTTAGACAATGATCTGCTGTTTCAGCGGCTTTCAAAATGGCTGAATAAACACCCGTATGTCCAACCATATCGGTGTTTGCGAAATTCAAACAGATAAAATCTGGTGCATTCGTTTCCATTTCGTAACAAATCGCGTCTTTGATTTCGTGTGCACTCATCTCCGGTTTTAAATCATACGTACTGACGTTAGGAGATTGAATCATAATTCTTTTTTCATTTTCAAAGGGTAATTCTCTCCCCCCAGAAAAGAAGAAACTGACATGCGGGTATTTTTCTGTTTCCGCTATTCGAACTTGGTCTAAACCTGCTTTTGCGATTATTTCACCAAGTGTGTTTTTTAGATTATCCTTTTCAAAAATGACACGAACACCTGTGAATGATTTATCATAATTAGTCATAGTGACATAGTGAAGCGAGCGCTTTTTCATGTCATAATCAGGGAAATCTTTCTGCGTGAGTGCTGCAGTAATCTCTCTACAACGATCTGTTCTGAAATTAAAGCAAATCACAACATCTTCATCTGAAATAGTGCCGATTACTTTGTTGTTGATAACCCGCACTTTGGGTGTTATAAATTCATCTGTAATTCCTGCCATATATGATTGGGAAATTACGGCTTCGGGGTCAGAAAATTCTTCGCCAATTCCCCGTGTCAAACAATCATAGGCCATTTTAATGCGTTCCCAACGGTTATCGCGATCCATGGCATAATAGCGTCCTGTAATACTTGCTATTTCACCAATGGATTTTTCTAAATGACCTTGCAGCGAAGTAATATGACCTAATCCAGTGGTAGGGTTACAATCTCTCCCGTCTGTGAATACATGAATGAAGACTTGTTTAAGTCCAAAATCTTTGGCCATGTCACATAAGGCATAGAGGTGTTGGCTAGATGCATGCACACCTCCGTCTGATACTAAACCCATAAAATGGACCGCCTTTGCATGTGTTTTTGCATAGTTAAAAGCAGCTAAAATGGTTTCGTTTTGTTGGAATTCTCCGTCTTTGATGGATTTATTAATTCGCGTGAGTTCTTGGTACACAATCCTTCCCGCTCCAATGTTTAAATGTCCTACTTCTGAATTGCCCATTTGCCCATCCGGAAGTCCTACGTACTCGCCATGTGTATATAATTCAGCATGGGGTGAATGTGCTTCCAACTTGTCCATAAACGGGGTGTTCGCATTATAAATTCCGTCTGATTTTGAGTGATCTCCGTGCCCCCAACCATCAAGGATAATTAATCCAACTTTTTTCATTATTTTTTCAATTGAATGGATACTTTCAATCCCTTGGGTAAATTATCCTCGAGGTGAATTTGTCCATTGTGTTGTTCAACTAAATATTTTGTTATAAAAAGACCCAATCCTGTACCTTTTGATTTGCGGGTCATCTCGTTTTCTTCGCGATAGAATTTTGAAAAAACTTTTTCACGCTTTGCTTTGTCAATTCCAATTCCTTCGTCACAAATGAGAAGTGTAATAAAGTCTTTGTTTTCTATCAACTTGATGTAAACGGTACTTTTTTTTGCGCTGTATTTTGCCGCATTCTCAAGTAAGTTGATTAGGATACTTTCAAAGCCAATAGTGTCGACAGGAAAGGTGATCGGAGTCAGGTCGAGTTCAACAGTGTGATCGCGCAAGATCGATTTTTGAAGTAATTCAACTTTTGACTGAATAAAGGCGGCTAATTCGATCGGCTGTTTATTCATAAAGAAGGTCGCATTTTCAATGCTGCGTGTCAACAATAAATTACTCACCAATCCATCTAAACGATTTATTTCAGTGAGTGAGCGGTCATAAATTTCACCGCGTTTTGATGCGTCTAGCTCGCGCTTTTGAAGTGTTTGAAGATATAACTTTACCGAAGAAATAGGTGTTTTTAATTCGTGGGTGATTGACAAGACAAAGTTCTCTTGTTGCCGCGCTAATTCGCGCTCTGATTTGAATGCTCGGAGGATAAATACTACACCCAATAGAAGAATGAAGATGAATACAGATCCTTCCCCAAAGAGCATCCATTTTTTTTGTTCAAGGATCGTTTGATCAATATATGTCTTTTTGTAGAGAGAAAAGATGAGATACAACCACCAACTAAATTGCAGAATAACATACACTACTAGTAAGTAGATTAAGAAAATTGGATTTTTTAATCGTTTTCTTAGCATATTGCAAAGTTCGCACTATTTATTGAGAAGAAAAAACAGGCTATGCTTTATCTTCATGAAGACACATGTAATTTCATACGTTAGTGACTGATGACGAACAGGTTTAACGATTCAACAGCTCTTCCGTTCATGCGAATTATATATGTTCCATTAGCTAGATTTCCAGTGTAAACAGTTGTAAAACCATTTTCTAAGGATTGTGAGAGGATCGTTTCTCCCAATAAATTGATGATTTCGACGTTTTCAAATTCCATTGGTGCCTCAATGGTCAAGTCATTATTTGCAGGATTCGGATAAAACGACCAATTCATTTCGGATTCAAGTAAACTAACATCATTTGCATCAAACACGAGCATCAATGAATCTGTATTACACGGACCGTAAGCATAATACCAAATATCGAAACTGCCAATAGTTGGGAAGTTATGGGTTGGATTAAAGTCGTTGCTTGTTATTCCGTCGCCAAAATCCCACATCACTGAATCAATTCCTGTTGAGAGGGAACTAAATGTACCAATTAAACCACTACCGGTTAAGGAAGCATTTGCTGTAATTGAATCCAGTACAACAATCGTTTTGGTTCGCGCTACAGCACAGGTAAAATCAAAATAATCATGTCTTCTAATGGAGTCTCTAAGCGTAATTGTATATGTTCCTGGAGTTTCATAGGTGTGACATAAAGTTGTTAAGACCGTGTTTTGAAATCCATCCCCCCAATTCCAACTTACTTTGGTCGCGGGTGTTCCCGCAAAACGGTTGTAATGTGGGTCAGAAAAATTTGCGACTTGCGTATAATCTACACATGCAGCGCTCACGATAGTAGGACAAATACTGTCGTCCGATAAAGTGAAGTCATCATGTAATGCATAACGAACGTATGGGCTGATAAGGTAATCCAGATCATAAGAAGGGCCAAAAACGGGTAATGTAGGATACCAACCCGTAAAACTAGGAGCAACGGGATTATTGTAATACGCAAATGAAACCCCTTCTCCATCACCATCACCATCTATTGCTGAATTAGTAATAATTTTAAGGGAGTCATTTGTTGAGGTGTATAAAGCAACAATATAATCTTCTGAAACAATTACAGGTTCGTCAAAATAACTATTCACTTCAAGTTCCACTAGGAGCGGAGTAAAAGCTGTATGCTTAACCCAAACGGTATCTCTTGCTAATTCAAGTCCAACTGAATCCGCCGCTTCATCATAGTCGAAAAGAAGTGTAATAACCATTAAGGAATCGACAAGTGGATTGTTCTGAAAACTGTAAAATTGTACTCCACTAATCTCTATTTCTTGATTGGCATGGAATCGCTGTCCGCGTCCCGCATAGGGATTGAAATCGGATGCGTTGCCGGTTCTGAGTTCTTCAAAATAAATATCAGTCGTTTTTACAAGACCGACATAATTATTGAAGTATGGACCACATGTGTCTACAGCTGCACGATCGGGAGACGGGGTCCAATCTGGCGTTACTCCTTCACTCAAAGTTCTTGGTGCAGTTGGTAATTCTAATTGCGAGAAACTTACTTGAAAAAAAGTAAATAGGAGTAAAAAGGTAAATGATTTATACATCTTAGTCGTTTAAAATCTGGTGTTAATTTAGTGTATTATTTGATGATCGTTACATTGCCCTCAAATTTTATTGTTTCACCCAACACATTGCTGCCGGTTATAATATAGACAAATGTTTGAGGTGATAAAGTTGTGTCGTTAAAAGTGCCATCCCAATGTTCATTTTGATCTGTAGATTGATAAACACGTTTCCCCCAACGATCATAAATTTCCATGTTAAATTCAAAAATTCGAGGACCAAAGACAATCAATTCGTCATTGGATCCATCTCCGTTTGGTGAAAAGATATTGGGCACGAATAGTTCCATGATACCATTCATATCCACGACAATCGAATCACTGTTCTCACATCCGTTCACATCTGTTGCAGTAACCACATATATAGTTGGTCTGTCTGGAACAGTATATACTTCGCCACAAGCTGCGCTTTCACAATTCAATATACTCGGGCTCCATGTGAAAGAAATAGCATCTTCACTGAACGCCCACATAGTGAGGCCTCCACCTAATCCAATAATTGTATCGTTACTTGTAGTGATGGAAGGCAGTGGGTTTACGGTAATGATGATCTCATCAGAGGCCGATCCGCATGCAGGATTCGTAGCCGTTCCAATTATTACAGTTGTGGTTTCAGGACTGAGCCAAACGGTCTCTCCCTCTTGTCCGTCGCTCCAGGTGATAATACCGCCATTGTTTTCTGCAGTAACGCGAATGGAATCGCCAGCACATATTTCGAGTGACTCGGGTAAATTGATTGTGGGTGCCAATTGCACATTGATGACAACCTCTGTCGGCTCGCTTGTGCACGTGCCGAGTATTTCATATACAAAAATGCTTGTAGCTCCTAAAACCAATACAGGTGTGTATGTTGGGCCTGTTCCAAGGAGTACGCCGCTTGCGTTTTTCCATTCAATTGATCCCCCTAGACCTGCGGTAGCCGTCAAACTCGAGGCAGGATCCCCTTCGCAATATTCCGTTTCTCCCAACACAACTGGTGGATCAGGGGTGGGATTTACTGTTATTGTAATTGCTGTTGCAGGTCCTTCGCAGCCGTCTGCGGTTTCAGTTATATAAATTGTATAACCAGGCGCAACCAGGGGTGGAGTGTAGGATAAACTCGTAGCCAAAACGAGTCCCCCTGGGGGTATGGCATCATACCACGTCATTGTTCCTCCTAAACTTGGTTCACCTATTATAAGACTAGGATCGTCTCCCTCGCAATGTGTTGTTATTCCTGTATAACTTGGAGCGGGCGGAATGGGATTAATCGTAATTGTTACATCATCTGCAGGTCCTTGACAACCTAAAATCGGTTCAGTTTCCGCGGCATAATAAGTGAATGTGCCAACCAATGCCGGTGGTGTAAAAGTCAATCCTGTTGCAAGCGCTGGCGGCACTAATCCTGGCGTGTCATACCAATTTACTTCTCCTCCGTCTGTGCTCATAACCAGTATATCGGCGATAGGATCCCCATCACAATAGGTGGCACTCGCTTCAATATCAACACTAAAAGGCACAATCACGTCAATTTCCCCCGATCCACTAAAAGTTCCTTCACATCCATCTCCTGATACAAACGTTAAGGTGTACAATCCATCATCTCCTGCTAAAAGGGTGTATGGACTGGAGGGAATTCCCGTGATTGCAGGCAATGCGCCACTAGGTCCTGTAACATTAATGTCATAGGGAGCGCTTCCTGTAAAGGTAACAGTCAATTCACCATCTTCACCATCACATATTTGATCATAACCAGTTATTGCAGCCGTTACAGGTGGATTTACTGTAATTAGTATTGAATCGATTATCGTACAACCTGTTGATGGGTCTGTTATTTCGACATGAAACCACGTATCTACAGCTAAGGTTGCTGTCGGATCAGCACTTGTTTCATCTGTTAATAAAGGGGCATTATCCCATAAATAGGTGTATTCGGGAGCTACTAGTCCACAATCTACTGTATAGGATTCTGTTGCTCCATCAACCCATGTACCCGGTGCTGCTCCATTGACTGAAAGGATTTCCGTGAGATCATCTGTTAAGAAGTAATACGAACATTCGGCGGGACTGTCGGCACCGTGAATCACGAAGTCTAGTTCTGTGCCTTGGTCAAAACATAAGTCGATCGTATCACTCGTTCCAGAACCGGGATCAAAAGAGGTGGGTGTATAAAACCCAAACGATACACCATCTGCAATAATTTCAATTTCGTTTGCTACGCCACTTCCCCAATAATCCCCCCATAAGTCGTTTAGAACTAGTTTAAAACAACATTCAGTCGAAACAAATGGATCTCCCACGGCATGCAAATCAGTCGATTCACCCGGACAAATAGCGATATCATCCGCAGTCACCTCCGTATCAAATCCAACAGGTAAATCAATCGTAATCGATTCTTCGCAACCCTCCGAATCTGTAATGGTAAAAACAACTGGATAGATACCTGCATCAGGAAATGAGAAGCTTGGATTTTCTAGAACTGAAGTTCCGACACCACCAAAATCCCAATCCCAATCTGTAATAGAATTGAACGAACAGGTTGTACTTGTGAAATCAATTGTTTCCCCTGGACAGTTTGTTGCGGTATACGCAAAATCAGGAATGAGAGCTAAACAGACCGTTTGTGTATTTGAAAAGACACCTGTTGTCCCTGTCCATCCCCATAAGATATTGGGATTTCCGCCGAATTGCGTGGCAATCATATTACCAATATAGGTCAGAGAAGTGATGTTGTCAACTTTTATTTGCAAGGTTTGATTCACGCCAGGCGTCCAAATGATTTCTACTAAATGATCTTCACAATCCTCAAGGTTGGGAAAACCAGGTTTAATTGGATGAGGAGTTGGTGTCTCTCCGGCGTTTAAACCTGAAGGGATGCCCAATAAATTGTTTGGATTTGCTGGCTCATGATAACTATCACCATTGTCTTGCAGGGAGATGTGATCGCTCGGAACATCCCAATTATCCACTTCCCCTGAGGCATCATTGTCGCGTGTGTCAAATTCAACTGTCAGACTGTTTCCGACTAATCCTTCATATCCTAACCCGAATCCTCCGGCACCTTCCGTCCATCCAGCACTTTGCATAATAAATGCCAATCCTTCTCCACCCGTAGGTTCGCACCCAAAATTAACCGTGAATTTAAGGTGAAATGGATTTGTAAGGTTAACCGCTGCAGTCTTGCGAAAAGAACCTTGCTCACTCGCTACATCATCTGTTAACTGGAAACAATTACAACCAACCTCACTTGCATCACCAGCTGTTGTAAATTGTCCATACCCCGTTTGAAGAATAAAGAAGCTAATAATTAAAGTAAGGAGTGATTTATTCGCCATAATTTTATTGCAGCGTTTATTATTGCAACGCTTTCATTCATTTATAATACGTCATAAAGATACGCAAAGTTGTCATTTTTGCTTAAAATTGTAGTCTAAAATCACTGAAAATGAAGATTCTTCACAACAACCGCTGCTCTAAAAGTAGATGTGCACTCCAACTCTTAGAGGATCGAGGAGTTGACTTAGAGATTGTGCGTTATTTGGATGAACCCCTTTCAAAATCTGAATTGAAAGAACTCCTTGCAAAATTGCAGCTGCCAATCGAGGATGTTATTCGCAAAGGCGAAGTTGAGTATAAAGAGAATTATAAAGGGAAAAAAATGTCTGAAAATGATTGGTTGGATGCCTTGGTTAAATATCCAAAATTACTAGAGCGGCCTATCGTTGTTAAAGGGGATAAGGCAATTATTGCTCGACCGCCTGAGCGTGTAGAGGAGTTTTTAAAGTGATCTAAGTTAGTCGAGAATCGATTAGGTTTTTTTTACACAAAAAAAGAGAGCATCAAGCTCTCTTATATTTTTTAAAAAAAGGAAGGATTAATTTTCCTTCTCTTCTTCTTCTTCTTCAACTAATCTTTTTGGACGTAACATTTGAACTGCGCCTAAGGTTAACCACATTGGAACTGCGACTCCCAATACGAAAGACAATAACCAAAGAGCCATCAAACCAACCAAAAGAAATAGAGCAAAACCGAGTGCGTGCATGATTATAAGTATTATTTTTGTGTCAAATTTATGCCGTAAAGTTAATATTAATTCTTTAAAAAAGAAATAAAAATGAATTACAGAATAGAAAAAGATACAATTGGTGAGGTTGAAGTTCCTGCTGACAAATATTGGGGAGCTCAGACGGAGCGTTCTCGAAATAATTTTAAAATTGGTCCTGTTGCTTCTATGCCTTTAGAAATCGTGAAGGGATTTGCTTATTTGAAAAAAGCAGCAGCATTTGCTAATTGTGAATTGGGTGTGCTGACTGAAGAAAAACGGGATCTAATTGCACAGGTCTGTGATGAAATTTTAGCGGATAAATTAAATGATCAATTTCCTTTGGTAATATGGCAAACAGGCTCGGGTACGCAATCAAATATGAATGTGAATGAAGTGATTGCGCACCGCGCTCAAGTTTTAACGGGAAATAAAATTGGGGAGGGAGAAAAGGTTTTACAACCGAATGATGATGTGAATAAGTCTCAATCTTCAAACGATACCTTTCCAACCGGAATGCATATTGCATGTTATAAGGTGATTGCAGAGAAAACTATTCCGGGTGTTGAAGCCTTAATGGAAACCCTGGCGGCAAAGTCAAAGGAATTTGCGACGGTTGTGAAAATCGGCCGCACGCATTTGATGGATGCAACACCATTGACGCTGGGTCAAGAATTTTCGGGCTATGTTTCTCAATTGAAACATGGATTGAAAGCCTTGAACAATACCTTGGCGCATTTATCCGAATTGGCGTTGGGCGGAACGGCGGTTGGAACAGGATTAAATACACCAAAAGGGTATGATGTTGTTGTTGCGCGTTATATCGCAACATTCACAGGTTTACCTTTTATTACTGCTGAAAATAAATTTGAGGCACTTGCTGCACATGATGCATTGGTAGAAACCCATGGAGCCTTAAAACAATTGGCAGTTAGTTTAAATAAAATAGCAAACGATATCCGAATGATGGCATCTGGTCCACGTTCCGGAATTGGTGAAATCATCATTCCTGCCAACGAACCAGGATCGTCTATTATGCCTGGAAAAGTTAATCCAACTCAGTCAGAGGCTTTAACTATGGTTTGTGCACAGGTGATGGGCAATGATGTGGCAGTGACAATAGGAGGAACGCAAGGTCATTATGAATTAAATGTGTTTAAGCCAATGATGGCTGCAAATGTCTTGGCATCTGCTGAATTATTGGGAGATGCTTGTCATTCATTTAATGAACATTGTGCAATGGGTATTGAACCTAATCATGATAGAATAAAAGAATTATTGAATAATTCATTGATGCTGGTAACAGCATTAAATACAAAAATAGGTTATTATAAAGCAGCTGAAATTGCAAATACGGCACATGAAAATGGGACAACCTTGAGAGAAGAAGCAATTCGTTTAGGGTATGTGCCTGCTGAATTATATGACGAATGGGTTGATCCAGCTAAAATGATTGGATCCCTCGATTAAAAAAATAGAATAAATGAATACGCGTCTGATTCTCGCAAAAGGATCGGACGCTTTTTTTTTAATACGTAGATATGGAGAATAGAACAGAATTAGAAAATCTTGGTGAGTTTGGTTTAATCGATAAATTGACGGAAGGTTTTGAATTGAATCAGCCTTCATCAATTAAAGGAGTTGGTGATGACGCTGCTGTTATTGATTGTGGAGATCATTACCAGGTTGTTTCAACAGATATGTTGGTCGAGGGCGTGCATTTTGATCTTTCTTATGTGCCGATTGAACACTTGGGTTATAAGGCGGTTGTTGTCAATCTTTCTGATATCTATGCCATGAATGCGGAGGCAACACAGATTACTGTATCAATTGCGGTTTCGAACCGCTTTTCCTTGGAGGCCTTGGAGGCACTGTACGCAGGTATCAATCGCGCGTGTAAATTGTACAATGTTGATTTGGTGGGTGGAGATACAACTTCTTCACTGAGTGGACTAGTGATTTCTATTACTGCAATGGGTGTCGTCAAAAAGGAACAAATTGCGTATCGAAGTGGGGGAAAAGAAAATGATTTATTGGTCGTTTCTGGTAATTTGGGTGCGGCATTTATGGGACTTCAAGTGCTCGAACGTGAGAAACAAATTTTTCTCGAAAATCCCGAAATACAACCTATGCTAGAAGGCGTAGATTATATTCTTGAAAGACAATTGAAACCTGAAGCGCGTAAAGATATTGTTCATTATTTAAATGATTTAGGTGTCCTTCCTACAAGTATGATTGATATTTCGGATGGGTTGGTATCGGAAGTGATGCACCTGTGTAAAGCAAGCGGGGTGGGCTGTGCGATCTATGACGAAAAATTACCGATTGATCATGAAACACATAGAGTGGCACGTGAATTTGAATTGGATCCTAGTACATGTGCACTAAATGGTGGTGAAGATTATGAATTGCTTTTCTCCATAAATCAAGCTGATTTTGAAAAGGTGAAAGGCAATCAATTTATGACAATAATTGGTCATTTTACCGATAAAGGGAGCGGAATGAATGTGATTGATAGAGCAGGTGTTAGTGTTGAAATGAAGGCACAAGGGTGGAATCATTTTAATGGGTAAAGATACACGCCCTTATTGTGTTGGTTAATTCACTCCAGGACGCGAGTCGAATACTGAAAACAGACTCACCAACACAACACGCAACCGCTGCAGTTCGAGTAATCAGTTGTTGACGGATTGGATCAATGAGATAAGGAAAGTGAACCATATTTTCGGTCAAATAAACCTGACGATAAAAGGTTTTATTGGGTCTGTTCATTCAATCAAAAATGAGAAAGATTATAAATTTGCACGCCTCTTCTTATTTCTTTAGATAAAATCTAAACCCCCAACTTATAAAACCAAAATCTATTTTAAATAGTTGCCTCCGTATTTGTACCTATTTTTTTGTAAAACCCTCAGTATAAATGCTTAGAAAACGAAATTAATTAAAGAATTTATGTTAATTTATTA
>Ga0222659_1000045_pt1 | contig 80124 bp, 68 predicted proteins | sample AntAcemetagen547_FD_179850 | JGI IMG/M metagenome (GOLD analysis project Ga0222659, IMG submission 179850) | Saline water microbial communities from Ace Lake, Antarctica - #547 | ecosystem: Environmental > Aquatic > Non-marine Saline and Alkaline > Saline | place: Antarctica: Ace Lake...
ATTTGCAAAATTATCTCAATGAGTTTTGTTATCGCTTAAACAGAAGATACTTCGGCGAAAACCTCTTTAACCGCATGGTTATTGCAACTGTTGGAAATTAGTGGTATGTTTGGGACTATTCAATATTGGAATGATGTTCTTTAAAATCAAAACGGCTCAGAATGAAATTATTTCCTTGCCAAACAATATTATCCTGCAAAAAGCGATAAAGACGAATGACAAAAAGTTAAAAGCATCCATTATGCCAACGGAGGAAGGTAATGAATAAAAAAATCCTTCTCCGTGGTGATGGAGAAGGACTCAATTTTGATCAATTTGCAGACAAGGATATTACCACAAATTGACCTTTTTTTAAGGCTATTGCGACGGCTACATGAATTGATTCATGATAAAGAATGTGACCATACCGGCGAGATACCCGACCAAGGCATAAAGGGTAATGTTTTTTAGGTACCAAATGAAATCAATTTTAAGAATACCCATCATTGCAACTCCGGCAGCAGATCCAATAATTAGAATACTTCCACCTGTACCCGCGCAATAAGCTAATAGTTCCCAAAAAATATGATCTTGTTGATAGGTCGTAAGGTCATACATGCCAATTGCTCCAGCGACTAATGGTACGTTATCCACGATTGAGGAGAGTATGCCAATTAAACCATTGATTGCCCAAATATTACCCACTTGTGTATCTAAAAAATTAGCCATTTGATCTAGATGACCCGCCATTTGTAAACCAGCAACTGCAAGTAAAATTCCCAAAAAGAAGAGGATACTTGGCGTATCTATTTTTTGAATGACACCAACAATCGAGTAATTGCGTTTCAGTCCACTTTCTTTTCTGCGGTGAATTATTTCTGTGGCAATCCATAGGATACTTAATCCCAATAAAATACCCATGAAGGGCGGTAGGTGTGTTAGCGTCTTGAATACAGGTACAAAAAGTAAAGAACCAATACCTAAATACATAATGGTTTTCTTTTCCCAAATAGGGATTTCATCAGCGTGATGATGCGGTGGGGCTGCAGGAAATTGACCTTTTAGTTTGAATGAGATCATGGTTAAGGGGACAAGTAAGCAAATTAAGCTTGGAAGGAAGAGTTTTAGCATAATATTGGTTGCTGTTACTTGTTTGCCAATCCACAACATAATGGTGGTGACATCTCCAATTGGAGACCAAGCACCACCCGCATTCGCAGCCAAAATAACCATTCCTGCAAATAGCCATAAATCTTTCTTTTCATGAATGAGCTTGCGCAAAAGAGCCGCCATAATGATAGTGGTCGTCATATTGTCCAAGGCGGCGCTCATGAAAAAGGTAACCAAACATAGAATCCAAAGTAATTTTGCTTTGTTGAGCGTGGTTATTTTACTCGTGATGATGTCAAATCCACCATGGGCATCAACGAGTTCTACCAAGGTCATGGCTCCCAAAAGGAAGAAGAGTATACCTGAAATTTCACCGAGATGATACATTAAACTAGCATCAACAAATTCGGTAGGATCTTCAATGCCTGGAATAAGGGATTGAATGCCGTAAGCAATCAAGGTCCATACTAAGACGGCGGTTGAAAGCGCGGTTGCGGCTTTGTCTATTTTTAAAGGATGCTCTAAGGCTATTGCCGTGTATCCGAGAATGAAGACAATGAAAATGAGTGCGTAAATCATAGTGTGAAATTGTATTAACCCTTTAAGGGTAGTTGGTGGATGCGCAGGGCTTCCTTTTTTGTTAATTAAATTGATTTGGTAAACTGAATCATTTGCTGCAACAGCTTAGCTTAGCTCAATGTCAAACTATGAAATAGATTCGTTCAATAGTTTTGACATATCATAAACCAAAAAGCAGACTGCAACGGATGTGGGCATGAAAATTTGCCCGATTACTAGGCTGCAATTTTTAGCGAACAAAAAAGGATGTAAAATGGAAGTTGTACGCTCGAATGATGTCCTGATTTTGACCGTATGCGAGCTGCACAATGTGTTCCAATGAAGGGGTTGTTTTTAAGAATTTTTGAACGATAAGGAGTTTTTGATTGAGAAGGCTTATCATCATCACCATCCACATAAAATTCAGCTGAAAGTTCATTGGATTCAGAATGGATATCGAGATCTTCTTCTTCAAATCTTACTTCTTCACTGATGTATAAGTCATCAACGTTATTACCGTAATTGGCAAAACATGAATAGCCAAATAGCGTGAATGCTATCAGTAAGAATGAATTAAATAATGACCCCAATTTCATCACTCAGAATGATTTAGTGGATCAAATATAGGAGGATTTAGGATTGATGACTTTCTTTTTTTCATTTTATCAAAAAATAATTAGCCGCGTTCTGTTTCTGGCCCCTGTCTTTCTGATTTTGAGCGCACTAGATATGGTTGATGCCATAGCCCCGATTGAAGTGGACATCCTTTTTTGTGCGCTTGTCGTCAAAAAAGATAAGAACGGAAAGCGGGAAATAGCTCTAAAAAAAGCAGCCGGCTATTCCGTTTTTATTATTGCATTGGGTTGGTCAAGATCGAATTCCATTGTAATTGCATTCTTTTTTACAAGGTTCATGCTTTCGTTAAAAAAAGCATTGGTGGAATATTCGTTATCAATCGTGTGTTCTTCCCAATTGCCTTCGTAAAGTGCCATCATGACAATGCGAACTTGATGTTTGCCTTTTGGAACTTTGATTTTTAATGTGGTAGCCTCGGATTGAGGTTTTGCATCTGATTCCATGACTAATTCACCATCTATATAAACCAAGCATTTGGTTTGGTGGTCGTAACCTACTTCGATATGAGTATATGAATAATTGATAGTGAGTGTTCCTTTACCAAATGAAAAAGCAAGGCTGGTTAGCAAGAACGTAAGGAATAAAAAAAGGTGCTTCATGGTTTTTTATTTAATTGTTTAAACCAAAATAATACAATTTTTGCAATGTGATGTGTTAACGAAGGGGATTATTTCGCCGCTTTCAATGGGCTAAAGCGCCAAGCAAGGCTAAACTTTTATCGGTTTGGATAAAAATAGCAAATTTATTTGCGACGCGACGTGCGGTGGCATATTTGTGCGCTGTCTACCCAGCAACTGGACACAGAATGGGCGCTTAGCGCGTTCGGACAAGCGGGGGAGAGATTTTTAGGTGTTATTAGGGCACGTTTTTCAATTCCGTGAAAATTTTCTGTGGGTTTTGACGATTATCGGTCAGTGTCATTATTTCAATGTCAGAATTTTTAATATGAAAGAAAAATGAAGTTTGCCGGGTAACAACATTTTTAAAGACACCTGGAATTTCAGTTTCATTACAAGAGAATGGATTCAATGCTATCAGTCGAATATTTTCAGAAAAAGTATTTAAAAATTTGTTCCTAGAATTGATTCCAAATTCTAACTCAATATAGTCAAGCAGCTTCAGTAGTTTTTATTCAGCAATTGGTGATAAATAGGCTGTGTATTTTATCATGAAACCTTCTTAATGAAGTCGTCATAAGAAATACGTTCCCCATTATCAAGCATGTCAAGCGCTAACTGAATCTCCTTTTTTTCGTATTCTGTCAACTTAATTGACTTTTGCTTAGACTCTTTTTTCAATAGCGTCTTAATTTGTTCAATAAGCTCTGGGTTTTCAAGGCTTAGAATCAACTTCGCGAGTTCTATTTTAGAAGATTGGATGTTCATAATTTAAAGATACGAAAAAAGAATATGTAACGCAATGGGGATTATTTAATTCGAAACAATTTAGGATTCAAAGTGAATGAGGTTGATTCATTTAACACATTCTTGTCAATTTGCCCTAATTTTATAACAAAAATTTAACTTAATTTTTTCTAGTCTTCGTTTTTGAGTGTAAAATATTCTCTAATTTTGACGCCGTAATGAAAACTGTATTCTACAATTTGGTATTTATAGTGTTGGTTTTTTTTGGAAGCAGCATGCACCAAATTCATGCACTGACAGGAAAGGGAGCCTTGCCAACTCGTGCAGGTGTTTTCAGTAGCAGTTGCTCGACAGATGATTCTCACAACTCCTCTTTTTCTATTTCTTATCCAAGCGCAGGTCAGTTTATTGTAGAAGATACTGAGGAAGAAGAGCAAGAAGAAGAAGTAATCGAGGAGACGCACCAAAAGAAGACCGGTAATTATTTTACTGTAGTTTATGGCGTTTCGAAAATTCATTACGACCATATTACCCAACCGGCTACTCCTCTTGTGTGGTTGGAACCTCATGCTCGTTTCGGTGAGAAACGGTATCTCTATTTGGAGGTTTTTAGATTATAGCGATTGATGGACCAGCGTTTCTAAAACGCACGGTCGTTTATTGGTTGATTTTATTGCAGTTTATTATACGATTCAATAGCTGCAGTTGTGCGTTTTTGGCACATTTTATTAAAAAAAAAATTCATTAATACATCACGTTGTGAAAAAAGTAATTGTACTTAAAAGTAAGATTTTAATGATCCTCAGTGTAGCAACCTTATTGGTTGCATCAGCATGTGGAGGAGAAAATGAAGAAGTTGCAGAAGAAGGGGCAAAGTTTATTGTAACAAGTCCTGTTATTAAAGATACCTTAATTACCCGAGAATTTGTTTGTCAAATTCATTCCATTAGTCATATCGAAATTAGAGCCCAAGAACGCGGGTTTTTAGAGAAAATTTTTGTGGATGAAGGACAATTTGTACACAAGGGAGATTTGCTGTTTCAAATTATGCCAAAATTATACGAGGCAGAAATGCAAAAAGCACAAGCCGAAGCTGATTATGCGGAAATTGAGTACTTAAACACCAAATTATTGGCGGATAGTAATGTCGTTTCGGCCAATCAATTGGCGCTTGCGAAAGCCAAATATGATAAGGCGAAGGCTGAATTGAGTTTAGCTGCTGTGCATTTAGGTTTTACTGAATTGCGTGCACCGTTTAACGGAATTATTGACAAATTTCAAGCGCGTTTAGGAAGTTTAATTGATGAAGGCGATTTAATTACAACCTTATCTGACAACAGTCAAATGTGGGTGTACTTTAATGTACCTGAAGCTGAATATCTCGATTTAAAGATGAAAGCGACATCTGATAGTTTGATGGCGGTTAAGTTAATGATGGCAAATAAGCGTCTCTTTGATTATACGGGTGTTGTTGAAACGATTGAGGCCGATTTCAATAACGAAACTGGAAATATTGCTTTCAGAGCTACTTTCCCCAATCCAAAAGGATTGTTGAGACATGGTGAAACGGGTAATATTTTAATGGAATCTCCACTTAAAAATGCAATGCTAATTCCTCAAAAGGCCACCTTTGAAATTTTGGATAAAAACTACGTTTTTGTGATGGATGAAAATAATATCTTGCACACAAGACAGATAACTGTTGGCGGAGAGATCCCGCATCTTTATATCATTATTGGTGGCTTAGAACCGGGAGATAAAATTTTACTTGAAGGTTTACGTAAGGTAAAAGACGGAGATAAAATTGATTATGTCTTCCAAGATCCAAATGATGTTATCAATCATCTAGAATTGTATTCTGAATAAGGTTACGAACTAAAAAAATCCGATTACAATGTTAAGAAATATTATACACAGGCCTGTATTGGCCATAGTGATTTCGATTGTTATGGTCTTTTTAGGAGGCCTTTCGATCAAACAATTACCCACGTCGCAGTTTCCTTCTATTGCGCCGACAACGGTAAACATTTTTATTGCTTATCCTGGAGCAAGCGCTGATGTACTCGTCAAATCTACACTGATTACGTTAGAGAACGCGATTAATGGGGTACAAGGAATGCGTTATATGGCAACTGATGCAACAAGTGCAGGTGAAGCCACATTGCGTATTGTTTTTGAACCGGGAACAGATCCCAATCAAGCCGTAATTAATGTGAAGACACGTGTGGATCAGGTGATGCCGCTTCTACCTGATTTGGTTCAGCGTGAAGGGGTAATCATTACACCAATTCAACCGAGTATGTTGATGTACGTGAATTTGTATAGCACAGATGAAGAGAGTGGATTGGATGAAAAATTCCTCTATAACTATGCTGCTGTGAATATGATTCCTGAAATTAACCGAATTCATGGGGTTGCGCGTTCTCAAATTTTAGGAAGTAGAACTTATGCTATGCGAATTTGGTTGGATCCAGATCGTATGCGTGCGTACAATATCTCGACAGAAGAGGTGATGGAAGCCCTTGCTGAGCAAAGTATTATCGGTCGTCCCGGTCGTATTGGTCAGAGTTCTGGTATTTCTGCACAATCGCTTGAATATGTATTAACCTACAAAGGACGATACAATAAACCGGAAGAATATGAGGATATCATCATTCGAGCAAATTCAGAAGGTGAAAGTATTCACTTACGTGATATCGGTCGCGCTGAACTCGGAAGTGAATTCTTTGATATTTATTCAAATTTGGATGGACACCCTTCGGCTTCGATTGTTTTAAAACAATCACTCGGAAGTAATGCGACGGAAGTAATTGATGCGGTGAAGGAAAAATTGGAGGAAATGAAAGAAACCTTCCCTCCGGGTGTGGATTATAAAATAAGCTATGACGTTTCTAAATTCCTAGAAGCATCTATAGAGCAAGTAACGCACACACTGCGTGATGCCTTTATCTTGGTCGCCTTGGTTGTTTTCTTATTCTTGGGTGATTTAAGATCGACTTTAATTCCAATTATTGCTGTTCCAGTTTCTTTGATTGGTGCCTTTTTTGTCATGCAGTTTTTTGGATTATCAATTAACTTAATTACACTGTTCGCGCTCGTGCTAGCAATTGGTATTGTCGTGGATGATGCGATTGTTGTAGTTGAGGCGGTTCACGCCAAAATGGAGGAGGAGAATTTATCACCGTATTTGGCAGTGAAAAAAGTAATGGGCGAAATTAGTGGGGCGATCATAGCCATCACCGCTGTAATGGTTTCTGTATTCGTACCTATTGCATTTATGTCTGGTCCCGTCGGTACTTTCTACCGGCAATTCTCTATCACCATGGCCAGTTCAATTGTGCTTTCCGCGATTGTCGCCTTAACGCTCACGCCTGTTTTATGTGCTATGATGTTGAAAAACAATCATGGTAAACCAAAACGTAAATCACCGGTGGCTTGGTTTATCGGCAAATTCAATAAGGGGTTTGATAAATTGACCAATCGCTACGTGAAAATTTTGCGGGTGATTGTCAATAGACGTGTCATCACATTTGGCGTGCTCATCCTCTTTTCTGTCGGTATTTTCTTCGAAAACCAAAGTTTACCCGGAGGATTTATTCCGAGTGAAGATCAAGGAACAATCTATGCGATTATTCAAACACCCCCGGGGGCTACGTTGGAGCGTACGAATCAGGTTTCGCGGGAGCTTCAAGAAATTTGTGAAGAAATCGAAGGGGTTGAATCTGTATCCTCATTGGCAGGTTACGAGATTATGACCGAAGGTCGTGGGTCAAATGCAGGAACGTGTTTGATTAACCTCAAGCCTTGGGGTGAACGGGAGGAGTCTGTTCACGAAATCATGGAGGAATTGGAAATTAAGTCGAAAAACTTGGGAGCAATTGTTGAGTTTTTTGAACCGCCAGCTGTTCCTGGATTTGGATCTTCTGGCGGATTTTCCTTGCGTTTATTGGATAAGAATCCAACGACTGATTATCACGAATTTGATAAGATAAACAAAGAATTTATGGCGGCGCTTGGAGAGCGTGAAGAATTAACAGGTTTATTTACCTTCTTTGCTGCGAATTATCCACAATATGAATTGGAAATAGATAATGAAGCGGCTATGCAGAAAGGGGTTTCGATTGGAGATGCAATGGAGAACCTCAATATCATGATAGGTAGTACCTATGAGCAAGGGTTTATTCGCTTTGGGCGTTTCTTCAAGGTCTATGTTCAATCGGCTCCTGAATTCAGACAATTGCCTTCGGATGTATTGAAAATGTTTGTGAAAAATGACCAAGGTGAAATGGTGCCCTATTCGGCATTTATGACCTTAAGAAAAACACAAGGTCCGAATGAGATCACCCGTTATAATATGTACAATTCAGCTTCCATTCGAGGTTTGCCGGGTGAAGGATTTACGACGGCAGATGCGATTCAAGCAATTCGAGAAGTGGCCGCTTCAACGTTACCGCGGGGTTATGATATTGCCTGGGAGGATTTGTCTTATGATGAGGCGAAAAGAGGGAATGAGGCCTTGTATGTTTTTCTTGTTGTATTGATTTTCGTGTATTTGGTATTGGCAGCTCAATATGAAAGTTTCTTACTACCGTTAGCAGTTGTTTTATCACTTCCTGTTGGGGTGTTCGGCTCGTTTGTTGTGTTACAAATGATGGGCTTAGCGAATGATGTGTATGCCCAGGTTGGATTGATTATGTTGGTCGGACTCTTGGGTAAAAACGCGGTGTTGATTGTTGAGTTTGCGGTGCAAAAACGACGGGAAGGATTGTCCATCTACGACGCAGCAATTGAAGGAGCACGGGTTCGTTTTAGACCAATTTTAATGACCTCTTTCGCATTCGTTGCAGGATTAATTCCGCTAGTGCTTGCGCATGGCGCGGGTGAAATCGGAAATAAAACAATTGGTGGATCGGCTTTAGGAGGAATGTTATTTGGAACTATTTTCGGAGTGGTCATCATTCCTGGGCTCTATTACATTTTTGCAAAGTTGGCAGACAATCGAAAATTGATTCGTGATGAAGATGACGAACCATTAACTGAAGATATGATTCAATATGAAAAAGATTAAAGGATATAGATTAGGGGTTATCGCATGCTCGACACTTTTGTTGTCGGCATGCGCGATTCCTGCATTGGTTGAAAAAAAAATGGATAAAACTGTTCCAGAAACCTATGCAAATTCAACCGACACAACGAATATGGCCAGTTTAAAACGGTCTATCTTTTTTGAAGATCAGTATTTGTCTGCGTTAATTGATACAGCCTTAGCACACAATCAGGAGTTGAATATCATCCTCCAAGAAATTGCAATTTCTCAAAATGAAATTCAAGCCCGAAAAGGTGAATATTTACCCTCTGTTAATTTGCGTGCCGGTGCCGGTGTAGACAAAGTTGGACGCTATACCAGCCAAGGTGCAAATGATGCCAATACGGATATTGCACCAGGATTAGAAACGCCTGATCCTTTGCAAGATTATAGGGTTGGCGCATTCGCTTCGTGGGAAGTGGATATTTGGCATAAGTTGCGCAATGCTAAAAAAAGCGCTGCGGCTCGTTATCTTAGTTCGATTGAAGGACGAAATTTTATGATCACAAATGTGGTTGCTGAAATTGCCGATTCGTATTATGAATTGCTTGCATTGGATAATCAATTAAGTCTTGTGCGTGAATATATAGATATCCAGAAGAATGCCTTGCGAATTGTACGCATTCAAAAACAGGCGGGCGAAGTCACTGAATTAGCTGTGAAGAAATTCGAGGCTGAAGTATTGAGTACGCAAGCATTGCAGTATGATATTCTTCAACGAATTAGAGAAACCGAAAATAGAATTAACTTTCTGCTCGGACGTTATCCGCAACCTATTCAGCGCGATTCTCAGTCGTTTGAAATGCCTGTTTCGGATGCTATTGAAGCAGGTATTCCCTCGCAATTGATGGAGAATCGCACAGATATTCGCCAAATGGAGTATGAATTGGAGGCTGCCAATTTAGATGTGAAGGTTGCAAAGGCGCGTTTTTATCCTTCGTTTGATATTTCCGCAGGTGTTGGTTTTCAAGCATTCAATCCTTCTTATTTTATTCAGTCGCCGGAGTCAATTATTTATTCGTTAGCAGGCGATTTGGCCGCTCCTTTGATTAATAGAAAGGCCATTAAAGCGGATTACATGAATGCAAATGCACGCCAAATTCAAGTTATTTACGATTATCAACGGACTATTTTGAATGCCTATATCGAAGTCGCGAACCAAGTTTCTAAAACCAGTAATTTGGCGGCGAGTTATGACCTAAAAGCGCAAGAAGTTGCGGTGCTCAATCAATCAATTGTCATAGCAAATGGGTTGTTTACTTCAGCTAAGGCGGATTATATCGAGGTCTTGACAACGCAAAGAGATGCCTTGGATGCACGACTTGAATTAATCGAATATAAACAGCAACAATTGATTACACGGGTTAATTTGTACCGTGCTCTTGGAGGCGGTTGGAGATAATAATTACCCCCATTAATTTTCTTACGTGATGTGTTGAGGGTTGAGGAGAATAGAAGGAGTCCAGTTTGCAACTACTGGGCTCTTTTTTATTTTGTCTAATTCGGAAGTTATAGGTCGTCGTTTCCCATTATTTTACAAAGATTAAAAAAAGCGTTTCAGATACTGTGCTTTACAATCTAATCTTGTTTTTGTAGATGTTAGGGTTAATCTGTTTTGATTAAATTCAAGGGCATAGTATCCGCTATAGACATATCCAAAATTATCGCATTTTTCAATGATTAATTTATCATTTAAGATTCTCCATTTCGCCTTCACTTCTGGTGTATTGAAACCGGGTAAACGAACTTTGTTACTGGATGAAAAAGCTAAACCTTCCGGACAATACCCTTCAATTTGGAAAATAAGTCCTGTTGTGCTAGTGGGGTAGACTTTTGACTTGTAAGTTAATCTTTCAACACACCAACTATTATTTTGAAGTCGTTCTTTCAAGGTTGGAGCTGTCTCAAAATAAAGGATGCCCGCTAAGCTACCAATGACCACTGTCACCAATACAATCAATCGAATGTCAAAGCGAAGGGATTTAACAAATGGAATTTTACCTGTCATTTGATCAATCTTATTGATAAATGTTGAAGCGCTTGAATTGTCTTCAATCGTATAGCCCATTTCTTCTAATAACTGAATGGCTAGATCCACATCTGTGTTGAGAACCTGTAATTTTATTCCTCCTTCGTTTTGCGTGTAAAGTGGATTAACTTGCGTAGTTAATTCATCACGCAAAAAACAGGTTATTCCTTCTGATTCTAATTTACCTTTCACAATTGCCGCCGAACTTGGGTTAGAAAAGGAGAGTAAACTGATGAATTGTTGGGTATCTTGTTGCATAGGTATGAATGTGAGAGCTAAGTTCAGTTTGTATAATAATTAAATTTAGTATTTGTTTAAGACATAACCTTTACTTCGCCTAAAAATAAGTCAAATGACCTATTTTTATTTTCCCTTAAAGATTGTATTTTTGTACAAAACCGCTAGAAATTCTAATTCATGATTCGCTTAAGGTATACTGTTAAATTCAATGCGCTTTGTGTCGTTGCTGGACTCCTGCTTCTCAATCTGTCTTTTGGTCAAATGAGTGTGAGTGACGTGAAATTTGGGTTAGGCCTTCGAACGAATATCGGAGGTATGCAAGCGTTTAAGGATGTGAAAGGCTATTATGATGATATGCGACCTTGGTTATCGAATCAAATGGGTACTTCGGCGCGAATGGTAGGGCTAGAGTTTGGTTTGGAAACGAGCACAGATAAAGGAGGGTTGGCACTGTTACATGTTTATGGTGTGGGTTCAAATTCGTCAGCGTCTGGATCGAATAATGGAATAGCGTACAAACGAAAAATAAGAGCGTCGCAATGGGGTTTAGAGACAATTGATGCATGGTATACGCCAATTAAATTGGGTAAATTTAATTTTGGCGGAGGGGTGATGCCATTTGGATTAGGAATTTTTCGGGTGTCGACTAAATTGAATGATGAGGATCGCGTAAAACCTCCATTGTCCGATTTTCAAGATAACTTCGATTATAGTTTTGCAAAATCACGCCATATGTATGCCCAGTTTCATCTCGATTTCACACGTGTCTTCAAAACAACAGAAAGCGCATTTCATTTCCAAATCTTCTATTCACTTGGGCCTAAACGTGAATATGAATTGTATTATTTAAACAAAGAAATAAATCCGTCAACTTACACACAATATTTTAAACGTTCCATGCTCAAAATAAACAATTTTGGTTTTAAATTAATGCTTTCACTATAGATGAGAATGAAAATGAGCGCATATATAAAAGGGGCACTTCTTTGTATAATTGGCACTGCTGCAATGACGTCAAACGCACAATTGGATGTCTATCTTAGCCCGGGTTACGGAATTGGGTTTTCAAAAGCACGGTTAGATCGGATTCAGGATAGTTATACATCCTACCAAACTTATTTGGATAATAATATGGCCGGGGATCCCTACACAGCTGATCCAAATTGGGATTCTCAAGGCAGAATACAAACTTTATCTTTTCATCTTGGAATAGCAGGTGATGGCGTTATGGCTGGGATTTCTTATTTTCCTTATCGCCTAAAGCAAGAACGATACGTGATGCAACAAAGCGGGTACGGCCGAAAATTTGTTTGGAAAGAGGCTAGAAATGAGGTGCTTTTTGACGTGGGTTTTGGAAGTAAGTATATTGATGTTTTCGGAAGTTTTGGAGTCAATCTGAATACCTATAAAATGTTATCCTATCAGGTATATCCGAGTGGACACGAAAGTATAAACAGCGAATATAATTTTAACGGATTGTTTTCGATATTTGATGCGGGCGTCAGTTTTGGTGCTGGTTTAAAACTGAAAGTGATTCCGTTCCTCGCACTTGAAATGCGCTATATTTATGCAAGTGATTTATTGCCTGGTGAAAAGAGAAGTATCATAGAAGATCCTTCAGCGCTTGCTGATAACTCGTTTGCGAGAGAGCCCGGAACGAATCATTATCCGCTTGATTATATGCAACCGCTCACGTTGGACAACGAGATCAATCCGAACTTTCGACGAAGTACATTACAATTTTCAATCCTCTTTTATTACCGCCAAAATGACTAAAAGCTATAAAAATACAGTCTTATTCTTACTCTCTTTTATGCTGCTATTCGGCAGTTGTCAAAAAGATGAAAGCGCCTTGAATGATTATGATTTATTTGGCAGACTTCAATTTGGCAGTGGCACGTGGGAACTTATTGAAACGCAAAGTTTTGACAATTCAATCGTGAATCCTGAAATCGTTACATCCCAACCGCCTCTTAAAACGATCTATCATTACTATATGCGTTCATACTTAGTAGGCGGTGTTATTGTTGACGTTCCCACGGTTAAACAATATGTTGACCAATCGCCTGGTCCAATGTATGATGTTGAGGCCGAATTAGATCGAGTTGTCTTTAGGGCGGGTGAAATTTTTGGCGGAACAGTTTATACCGTTATGGAAAATAAACCGAACACGCAAGTGTGGTCCTTTACCGCGGGTAACGAAACCATTATTTATACGTTCAAGAAATGCAATTGTGCCATTCCATTGCCAAGCGCATCCGAATCTGGAGGTTAATTTGAAGCAAAGGAACGGGGGGATAGTTATCATTACTTTATGGTTAAGCGTTGGACGCGTGTCCGATTGCTGATTGATGGATTTCCTGCGAGGTATGGTGTTTTCTATTTTCGTCCAACGCTGGCGCGAGCTTCACGCTCGTGCCTTGAGTTGGACGATCATTTTCTCATGGTTTACAGGGATAACTAAGTAATTATTTATGAATAAGTTTGAAAATATAAATGTATTCTCATGAAAAGATCACGGCTATTGTCTCGAATTAAATCTTCAATTTTTAGTGCAATCGTCCTATTAGCGGTTCCGCTTCTCCTATCTGCAAATCAACGTCAAACAATCGTGGCAAAGCCCAGCAATGCAAATTATAATTATTTTTATTATATGCTTTCTTGCACTTTTCCTGATGCGTACGGACGTGATGTCCATTATTATGACACAGACCTCCATAAATTTGAACGGAACCAAAAAATTGTTAAAAGGTTAGAATCACTGAAGTCGCAATTCGGTGATCACATGGTGAAAACCTTAGATGTAACAGGCGAAGATGCAAAAAAAGTCAAAGAAAGATCAGGCGCTAACACGCTCGTTGAAAAAAGTGATGCGGCGGCGTGGCGAGAGTATAATAAACTGATAAAACGGATGACCGTAAGAGGGTATATCGTTAAATTTGTGGACGATTTTAAGTTTGTAGAATAAGTTAATGACTTTCCCACAGCACTTTATTTGTGACGGTTTTTAATGTTTCAGGGCCACCAATTTTGTCCACCCAAACAACTAGTTGAGGTAAGCTTTTGGTTAGATTTGTAGTGGAGCGATAGCCTAATTCGGTTTTGATTTTAGTGATATCTAAGACCATGTTTTTCGTTAAAGCACACACTAATAAAGGGGTTAAGCCGCCAACACGAAAAAAGGCTAAGGCCTTTAATACACCAATATTAATTTCTTTTTCAGGCAAGGGATGTTTGTAGAGCGCTGCAAAAATACTGCGCAAGGTATCAATCATTGTATACACCTCGTCGTCCGCCACATTGTAGGTGTTAATTCCTTCTCGTTTCGAGGCTAAGCAACATGTTATCGCAGCACCTATATTCTCGTAATGGGTCATGGATAATTCAATTTCTAACTTTCCCGGTCGTGTGAAAACGCCTTTTTTTACCAGTTTTAACATGCGCGGCATAATTTGCGTATCACCTGCACCATAAAAGGCTCTTGGGCGAAGAATAAAAGCTGATTCTCCTTTGAAACGGGCATGAATTTCTTGCTCTGAAAGCAGTTTTGAATAGCCGTAAGGCGAAAGGGCTTTGGTGTTTTGTTTGCCTGCAAGATCTTCCAAAATAGGTTCTGACTGCGGTAAATAAACGGATGAGGAAGAGATGAAAATCAGTTTTTTATACGCATCACTTGCCTCAATTATTCGCCGTGTACCTTCAACATTCGGGGCATATAATATTTTCATAGTGGCCTTGTCGTCCGATAATGCGGCACTATGAATACAAACATCTGCTTCAGGTAATGTAAAGTCTTTTGTGAGGTCAAGTGAATAATAGGTCGCATATGCTAATAATTCTTTTGGTGGCGTTTTGGCTCTGCCAGTAGCAATTATTTGATGACCGGCATGAAACAGATATCTCGTCATTGCCGCTCCAAAAGCACCCGTTGCCCCCGTGATTATAATTTTCATCTATCTAAAAATACAAATTGTTTCAGTTCATTTGCTTATTATTTAATTTATCTTCGTTAAATGCAAATCCTATCTCATGCTAAGTTCCCAAAAGAGAAGAAAAGTCTTGGTGGTAAAGCACTTGGTCTATTGGATTTAGCACGTCATAATGTACGAATTCCTTCGTTTTATATCCTTTTTGACTTTGGTGATTATACAAATTTGAATCGACAAGATTTGGAAATTGTTCTCGCAGGTTGGTTATCGGATGAAAAAATAGATCCTCACCAAACGTGGGCCATTCGCTCCAGCGCTGCAAATGAAGATGGTGTTGAAAAATCATTTGCGGGTCAATATACCACAGTATTAGATGTCTCTTTTGTTGAATTAGGAGACGCGATTAAAGCTGTATTTGACTCTTTTCAAAAAACAAGTGCATACAGTGACAAAGCGGAAGAGTTTACGATTCTCATTCAAGAAATGCTAAACGTAACTTATTCTGGTGTTTTTTTTACGAAAGATCCCATTCAGATCTATAAAAATGATCCACTCATTACGATCATCCCCGGAATAGGAGATCCTCTTGTTTCGGGTGAATTGACAGGACTTAGTTTTACGTTTAAGAATGATTTATTGCAGGTTTTGGGTGATGATGACGTAATTGAAGGACAAGAGCTAGAAGGTGGAAAACGCATTAAAATTGAACGCTCGAAAGTTGAATTGGAAAAAAGCCTAATTGTTCATCTCAGCGAAATGCTGAGAGTCGCGTCCGTGTTTGAAAAGAAGTTTAATTTGGCACTCGATTTTGAATTTGCCATTCAAAATAATCAACTCTATTGGTTGCAAATGCGACCGATTACAACACGGGCTTTAAAAGAGTCATTTGAGGTATGGGACAATACCAGTGTTGAAGCGAATTTTGAAGGATTGACGCAACCGTTGACTATCTCATTCATTGCTAAAACATTCGCAAAAGCCTATGGGGGTGGAGCTAAAAATTTAGGTTTTTCTCGATCAGTACTTGCTGCTTATCAAACCGAAATCAATCAGATGTCTGGCGGAATTAACGGGGCACTTTATTATAACGTCACGGCTTGGCAGGCGCTATTGTACCAAATGCCTGGTGGTAAAAAATTAAGTCAAAAATTACCTCAAATTTGGGGCATGGCGGATGCAACCTATTCACCAAAGAAGGGGGGGCATTCTATTATACGTAAAATTCGAATTGCCCTAAATTTAGGCCGCAAGTTGCTCCTTGAAAGAAAAGAAAGTAAGCGTTATCATATGATGTATGAAAAAACCGTTGATGCATATAGAAATGGCAATTATACGCAAGGGGACTTTGTCACTTTAAAAAAGAAATACAGCGAGCTCGAATCGGAATTGGGAGATAACTGGTTGGCGCCTGTGCTGAATGGGTTTTATACAACTCTGATCTTTAGTTTGTTTAAAAAAACGGTGGCAAATTCAAAAGTCACCTCTACACATCCCAATTTTGCAAATGATGTTTTATTTTCTGATGATGAGGTCATCTCTCTTAAATTGGTGCGCTGTTTTCAAGACTTGTTGGTAGAAATTGATAAGGATATCGAGCTTAAAAAATTGGTGGCTGAGACGGATGCCTCAGCATTGGATCTTAAATTAAAGGATGAATTCCCTACTTTTTATCGGCGTATAAATACCTATGTGGACGCTTATGGAAATCGTGTTGAAGAGGGTGAATTAAAGATGGAAACGATCACCTATAAAGATGACCGAATGAAGTTCATGCGTTATCTAAAAGCGAATGCTTTAGCGTATATTCCAAGACAAAAACAAGAAAATAAATTTGATAGACATCAGGTACTTAAGCAACATTATCCGTTCCATTTTCTCAAAAGAGGATTGATTCTCTTTCTAGCAAAAAAAACGGTGAAACGAATAAAGGCAAGGGAGAATTATCGCTTTATGCGTACTGAAACCTTCGCCATTGTTCGTGCTATTTTTTTAGCAATGGGAAAGGACTTGGAAGCGAAACAAATCGTGGATGATTGTCGAGCTATTTTCTACCTTAATTTAGAGGAAGTGATTGATGGAAACACAGATGCGTTTAGGCAAATTATTGCAGAACGAAAAGATGAGTACAAAGCTTATGCAAATACTGAACGTGTGAATCGATACATTGCCCTGCGCAACGAATTTGTGCCTGTCTCTGAGGATGATCATTCCTTGAACGAAAAGACGCTGAAAGGAATTGGTTGTTGCAGTGGAATCGTAAAAGGAGAGGTGGTTGTAATTGATGAACATACAGATTTGGAACAAGATTTTAACGGTAAAATTTTAATTGCGCATTTTTTTCATCCTGGTTGGATTGGGATTTTTAACCAAGCGATTGGAATAATTTCTGAGCGGGGTAATTTACTCAGTCACACAGCGATTATTTGCCGTGAATTAAATTTGCCGTCAATCGTTGGGGCAAAAGGATTGATGAAAACGATTGTTTCGGGACAAGTTATTAGAATGAATGGGGGCACAGGTCACCTTGAAATAATAGAAAAAGAGGATGTTTGAATTAGCAGCGCGAATATCAAAGATAGTGTGGAATGATGAGGATCTTCTTTTTATCAGTCAGCATTTAGCAACCTTGAAGGATCGTGAGGCTGATTTTTTTGCCTATTGTGCAACGTGGAAATTGGCACCTTGGACCTATGTTCAGTTAAAAAAGCATGAACTTTTAGAACTTCTGAAACCTCAAACAACCGGGGCTTTTAAGAAGGCGCATGAAAAAATTGAAGAGCAAAATGAACGGAGAAATCAGACGGCGGCCGAATTTTTAGCCGAATTCAAAAAGGAAGCAATAGAGGTCGTTGTGCTCAAAGGGAATTATTTGGCGCACACTGCTTATCATTCCATAGGTTATAAACGAATGAATGATTTTGATATTCTTATTCATCAAGAAGATTGGTCACGAATACAAGATGTGTATTTGCGTTTAGGTTATATTCCACTCGGTTTTGGATGGAGCGGCGAGAAAGAAAAACCAGCCACTTTTAGCCATGTTGGGATGTCTTTTATTAGTTCTGATTTTTCGTGCATCATTGGTTCTCAATGGGGATTGAAATCACCGACAACTCATTTTAAGGTTGACATTGATGAAGCGTGGGCTAGTTCTAAGGATTTCGATTTTTACGGTGTACCTGTTAAATCACTTTCACCTGAATATAATTTGGTGCATTTGATTTTACATTTAGGCGTCTTTAAATGTGGCATCCGGGATTGTATGGATTTGTATAACTTACATGCTGCAGAACCGATCAATGAAGCTGAATTATTGCGTATCATCAAATCTTCAAACGCGACTGAAAAAGCGTATTTTGCTTTAGAGATTAGCAATTTATGCACGCCTATTTTTAGTCCATTTTTGATTGATAAACTAGCGACTAATGCACACGGGTTTTTAGGGCGAAGATTGCACAAACGTAAAAAAGTAGCCTCAGAAACAGGAGATTTTCAGACTTCATACAATGATTATTTTCAGGATATTGAAAAGAAGGTGATTTACTTTAACCTCTTTCCACAATTTCATGTGAAATTAAAGTTCTACTTGAAAATACTACGGATGATCTATTTTCCAAAAATGAAAACGGCACTGAAAATGAATGACGCCTATCATCAGCCAACGGTGATGAATAAAGTGGTAAGTGTCCTTAAAGCACCATATTTTGTTTTTTCGCTCATTGCGCAAGAGATTGGGTGGAAGTTTACGATCTTATTATTCATTAAATTAGGTGTGGATTTGCTCATCTCTGTTAAGAATTATTTTGTTAAAACATCTTCTTATTTTGATTACCTCAAGTCAAAAGGAATTGATCCTAAAGAGATTGAAAAAGCGGTAAAAAACATTCAATAATGAAACGATTAATTGCAATTACAGGAATGGACGGAACAGGGAAGTCAAGTCTGATCACATCACTGTGCGGTCAAAATGCATCCATGAAAGATGTCTCAATTTGGGACCCTATGAAAAGTGGTTTATTTCAATCCAAACAAGACATTGACCAGTATCTCTGCCACTTATCTCCGAATGCTCGTGTGCAGTTTTTATCACATGCTTTAACCGAATCCCTGCACATGGCAATGGAAAGCAAAATGGAGGTGCTGCTATTGAACGCCTATTATTATAAATATTTTGCAAGTGAATTGGCGCTCGGTGCGTCACCGGATTTAGTTTCAGGCTTAATTTCAACCTTTCCAAGGCCTGATCGTGTCATTCATTTGACAATTCCTATCCAAATCGCCTCCACACGTAAAAAAAAATATTCAATGTATGAATGTGGATTAAACGAACCAAATCAATCTAGTTTTATCGATTTTCAGCTTAAAGTTGCACCTCAATGGTCGTTTTTTGATCAAACTGACTGGTTCCATGTTTCGAGTGAATTATCTAAAGAAGAAGTTTTCCAATTGACCACAAGTAAAATCTATCCCGTATGAAAGTAATTGTCGTGACAGGACCGGATGGAAGTGGAAAAAGTACACTCATTAATCAATTGGGAGAAGCACTAAAGGAAAAAGTAAAGATTCTCCGTACGCCGCGATTTGATGTCGATTTATTTTTGAAAGATGAGGATTTGTACACCACAACCCATTTTTTAAATCAACTCGCCCTGCGCGCCGATCTAGAGAAAGCCTACTCCTTTAAAATAATTGCCATTTTTGGCGCCATGGCTATTTATGGAAAGGCATTAGCCCATCTGCGGAGCACCTCAAATCAATCTGTTTTTTGTGAGCGACATCCCCTTATTGATACTGCCGTTTATGCAAAAGCCTACTTGCCCGTTATGCATCCTAAATGGCTGAATTTGTCAGATGCGGCTATACTTGAAAAGTCGTTTCCCGCTGAGTTAGCGTTTATTTTATCTGCACTTAAAATTAAGATTCCGAGAAGCTCATCTGGTGCTTGCTTTGATTTATTGGCCTTTTTATTTGCTTATTTCTCAGAAAATGAAAGAATTGATACCCTGCGTTTAGTTGATTTGTTTGAAATTGAATTACCCGATCATATTTATTATCTATCTGCGCATGCTGCTTTATTGGAGAATCGAATTGACGAGCGAGGGACTAAAGAATTTCATGAAAAGGAAGAGGTATTGGCAGGAATGGAAAATAACTATCGATCCGTTTTGGAAGCTTCGAATTGTCCTTATACCATTGTTAAAACCGATACATGGGAACCTTCAAATCAACTTTGTGAGCAATTGATTCTAGAATTTGGATTGTGAGTACCAAGTGCTTTTTTAAAATTTATCCTTTTTATAATGCCTAAATCTCGGGTCAAAAAACATACGTTTAACAGTTTTTATTGGATGTGTATCCATGTCGCGATAAAACATGCCAATTGTTAAGGTGAGCCATGAATAACCGGGGAAGTGATGATGTACCTCATGATTCCCAATACCCATTCCTAAGGGGAACCAATGCGTATTGCTATCTTTATTTTCGGCAACACCCATATGTTCTCCCCAATAACGAATTGCTCCCAAGGACGTCATAACGGTAAAAGTACCAAGGACAAACCATACATTCGGACGAACAAATACGATAATACCTATAGCGACTGCAATGGAAAGTAAGAGATGCCATTTATTCGGCTGCGTTGATTTTAATTTCTTTTCCCGATCTTTCGAAGATTGAAGAACCACGTATAAATTAAAGGCAAAGGGTACACACTGCAAAAGAGCGTAGGTCAATCTTTTGTTGCGAAAGAGTGCTGCTTTGAAGGGCGTCCAAAGTGGATCATCATCTGTATTTGTATGTGCATGATGAAGGAGATGATATTTTTTAAAAAGTTCGGTATAAATAGGTAAAATAATGAGTCCCGCACAAAAATTCATGATGACATAATCGAACTTAGTCCGCGTAATCGATTTATGTGCTCCGTCATGCATGGTAATCACAAAAAAGGAATGTGCCAGCAATCCGGATAAGAGGAGGCTCCAATAATTTCCAGTATCAAAAAGGAGCATAGAGCCATATATTCCCCAATAAAGTGTGGCAGCTGTGAGAAAAGTTGTGAGATAAAGGATCCATGCATGCTTTCGCAAATACTGTTCAATTTTTTGTTCTTTATCGGCCTTAAATGGACTCATTCTTCGAGCAATTTAATCATCTTTAGGGAGTTCGTATAGACACGACTCACAAATTTTAGTTTCATTAAGATTTCTGCAGCTGCATAAAAAGAGATCCGACTGACTAAAAATTCTTTGATGCAATGAATCGTAAGCTTTTTCCATTCATCAAAATCAGTTTCGGCGGATAGGTTAAAGTGATGACGCAAATAGACGATTAATTCGGACTTGTCAAAATCGGCCTCAAAAGTAAAAGCCAAGAGTTCAATGATATCGCGTTGTGGATAATTCAGAACGGCTAGTTCCCAATCGTAAATCACAATTTCACCATTTCTTCTCACGGCAATGTTCCGCGGACTGAAATCATTATGTACGATCGTTTTTTTTGTCAGATATACAACAGATTCGTTCTCCAAATCAGCTAAAAATTGCGAAAGAATATCGAATCGGCCGGTACCGTCTTCTGCGGAAATAATGGCGATCATTTTTTTGTAGAGGGGAATGGCCCCCATAATGCTAAATTCCATCAACTCTTTAGGTTTTGCTTTGGCAGATTCGAGCAGATAGTTTTTGTGTATTTGATCAATTGCATTAATCGTCTTTTTAATAATTTCATTGGTCCACAATTCTGGTTTGTTTTCGCTGTCCATCAGGAGCATTTCCTCCTCGAGCAACCGTTCTTGACAGAGTAAATAAATTTCGCGTTCTGTATTGCGATATGTGCCGTAAAATTGAGGAGAGGAATGCAGATGATTCGCAAATAAATAAAGAGGAAGACTTAATTCTTTTTCATGCGAGTTGATATATTCTAACTGATCTTGATATTCCGATATTAAATCCGACAGCGCTGGATTAATGGATGCCGCCATCAAATGAAGCCCTTTGATGGTTTCTTTGTCTGTTCCTTTTGATTTAATTAAAAGTGGAATTCTACAATCGCTTGTTGTGACATCAAAGGGAATAAAACCGATTAATTTGCGATTGACGCGCTTGCTGAGGTTCATTAAAATTCCACTGTCAACTGCCCCTTTTAGAAGGGTGACAGCTTCTATTCTTTCGGTTAGATAAGGTTGTACAATGGCGGTAAAAAAGGGCTTATCCAATTCTTTCCATTGCAACCAATCTACCGGTTTATTCCGGCCTAATTTTTCGTGTGCTTTTGCAAATTCTCCGCTCACCATTGCAGCATAAGTCGATACATCTAAACTTAAGGCAAACCCCGCAATTAGGGAGGCGAATCGCCCTACTTTATGAGCGCCGGCGCAACCCATTATTTCAAGTGCTTCTTGCTGTTTTGCCAACTGTGTTCCTCCTCCTAAGGTTCCGATTACCAATGCGTATAAAGTGAGTGATAAGGACAGACCTCTTGGGTGTGGTTCAAGTGTTAAATCCGCCACAGAAGATTCGTGAATTGAAGCTAAATCCTGACCTGTTGCAGCAAAAATAGCCGCAATCGCATTGGCGGCATTGATGGTATAGCCGACCATTCCTTTTTCCTGTGTGTATTTTTTACTTGGGCCATAAAATTTAAGTAAATCTTCGGGGGTCGTTCTTAAAATTTTATGACAAACTTCCCGATCCAAAATGGCGCGAGCGATCACTTTCGTTCCTCGCCCATGATCGATTAAGAATTGAGAAACCTTTTTATCAGATGAACCATTTCCTTCTAAAACAAAATCCGTTATTTTTTCAAAACCAGCCTTTTCATAGTGATCTACTATCCATAATATACCATGCCAGGTGCACGTTGTCGTCATGTTTTGACCCGCCGCATCTCCTGTTGTATAGACAAAATTCGTATGGACATTTACTCCGTCTTGATCTGTACTTATTTCTAGTAGGTTGGCATGGTTTGAATACGATTCTGCCGTGCTTTTTATAGCTTTAAAATGCGTTTCAATCCACGCGCTAAAATGATGCGCATTCTCTTCACTAGAAAGAATAAATAGGGGCGTGCGCAGCATTTTTTGATGGATCACTTCTGCGGTAAATCCGCCACTTAAACTAATTGCTTTTGCACCGCGATTCATACTCGCGATTAAAGCGCCCTCAAGTGTTGCACCAACGCAAAAAACGGATTCAGTTTGCCCTCCTTGTTGATAGGTTAATGGACCAACTATTCCTGTCGGAATCTCTACGGATCCAATGAGTGATTCAATATTGTTTTGGACATCCGTATGCTCAAATAAGGTTTGCTCAATGGCCTGCATGGAAAAACCCAATCCTTTTAAATAATCACTGCGATAAATCATTGCCGATCGCGTGACGAGTCCCCTGCCGGGAACAAGATTGTATTTCATTTCCTCCATGAGGTGAAAATAAGACTTTCTCTATAAATACGTTTAAAATTTACCGTTCTTTGCACAAGTATGGGTTTATTGTCGTTGGGTTTATTCGGTTTGTTTTGTGGAACATTTTTATCCGCGACGATTTTACCTTTCCCATCCGACGTGATTGTAATCGGAATTTATGAAGCGGGTTATCCAATTATTCCTAGCCTTATTATTGCGACATTTGGTAACCTACTAGGTGGACTTACGAATTATTATATAGGCTATAAAGGACATTCAGAAAAATTGATCAAAAAATTTAAACTTAACCAAGAAAAATTGGATATTTGGGAAGTGCGCCTGTCCAAATGGGGCATTTATTTAGGGCTGATTTCCTTTTTACCACTAATTGGCGAGCCAATGGTGGCAGCTCTTGGTTTCTTTCGAGTGAAATTCCTTCCCTTAGCTTTCATGATGTTAATAGGTAAATTTTTGAGGTATCTGGCTTTAACATTGGTTTATTTGTGGTGGTGAGAAGGGGACTCACGCTGTTAGATGCAACACTTTTTAGCCCTTCTTATTCGTAGAATGCAGATAGACGGGTAAATAATTTCCTACTTGGGCTCGTCTCTCCCCAATTAATAAATGATATTTTTTATTCACACAGCTTATAATCAAGACTTCTATTGGTGATAATTTTGCATCTCAATCCACAAAAGATAAATGCTTTTTCGAGTTGACCTATTTAATTGGGACGAATCGGTAGAGCGAACAATATACTCCAAGTAACAAACCTCACAATTCTTTCCTCAAACTCTTCATACCTTATTAAAAAATTAAAACGGAAGCATATGAAAAATGGTGGAATAGTAGCAGTTGCGATTTTAATGGGATTCGCGGCTTGCCAAAAAGAAGAAGTGGTGAATTTATCTGCGCAAGAGCAAACGGATTTGGTGTACTTGATTCAGGAAGAAAAATTGGCGCATGATGTTTATGTGTTTGCGTATGAAAAATATGGGGAGATGATTTTTAATGCTATTTCGTCCAGCGAGCAAAGTCATATGGATAAAGTAGAGGTGTTGATGGTGAAGTATTCTATTACAAATCCAATTGATGGTTTGGGTGTTGGTGTTTTTCAAAATACCGAACTTCAAACCTTGTATGGAAATTTAATTGCGATTGCGGATAGCTCATTGGTGCATGCTCTAAAGGTTGGTGCCACGATCGAAGACTTGGATATTTATGATATTGAAGCGTTGTATGCAAATACCGTTAATAATGATTTGATTGAGGCTTATGATGTCTTAACGTGTGGTTCACGCAATCATCTGCGTTCATTTATTTCGAATTTGGATGGATTGGGCGAAATATATGATCCGCAGTATCTTTCAATCTCGGATTTTAATTCGATTGTGTCAAGTGAAAAAGAGAATTGCGGGAATTAGATGTAACATGTAATTCTTCAGTTGATTCAGGCTATGTTAAGAAATGGAAAAATAAAGTGCACATTAGATTATTGCCTTGGTAAGAACACGATTCTCTAAAAGGGACTCATTCCCATAAATAATGGACAATTATTCGTTAATACGCTATAAATAATAAAATTCTGTCGTCTAAATCCTTTGAAAATGGGTCTTTATTGTGTATATTTAAGGATATATGATAAAAAATGATGTGGAGAGTATAGCGGATGAGGATCTTGCACATTTAATTGCTAATGGTGAAGAATTTTATTTCGAGGTCCTTCATAATCGTTACAGGGAAAAAGTTTTTTCCAAATGCTTAAACATGACCAATAGCCCTGAAGTAGCTGAAGATCAAACCCAAGAAATTTTAATGAAAGCCCTAAAGGCCACCAAATTATACCGCGGAGAGGCTAAATATAGTACGTGGCTGTATGCAATTACCTATAATCATTGTGTAAATTATTTGCGCGATAATAAGCGCATTAAATTTGATGATTGGGAGGATATCCTAGAAATCCCTGAAGAACCTAACGAAAGAGAAGTTTTTCAGATTATGGATCTTCAAAAAGAACGATTGACCTTGTTGCTTGAATTCCTAAAACCTGAAGATAAAGCCGTTTTGGTGCTTAAATATTGGGAAGGCATGGATTTAGAGCGAATCAAATATATTTTAAGTATAAAATCTACATCAGCTATGAAAATGCGGTTGTTGCGTGCGCGAAAGCGATTACGTGCAGTTTATCACCGGTTTCATCCCGTTATTTAGTTACATTTTTCAAATCTAATAATTAGGACTGTTCTCCAATTTTTGTGGGGTGCTTTAGTTTAAAATTAATTTGATTTTTTATCTTTAAACGGTTAGTATTTTTTAATCAAAGACATATAGTTTTTAAGAATGAGTATTCAAGAATTTTTAGATTATACTTTATTCGCCGCTGGTGAATATAAGCTCACCGTTTATCGCGTATTAATGGCTGTTATAATTCTGATTGCAGCTAAATTTTTATTGTGGAGTATCAAAAAAGGTATTGATCGTCACTCGCGTTTTGAGAAATTAGATCGTGGAACTAAATACGCACTCTTTTTAATCATTCGTTATATCGTTTGGATTATTGTGATCATTCTTGCGCTTGAAACGCTCGGCGTGCAAGTAACCATTCTATTGGCTGGTTCGGCGGCTCTGCTCGTAGGCGTAGGGTTAGGACTACAACAAACGTTTAATGATATTATTTCAGGAATCATTTTGTTAATTGAAGGCAGTACTAAAGTGGGAGATATCCTTGAGATTGATGGGGATGTAGTGCGGCTGATGAAGATTGGTTTGCGAGCCTCTAAAGTTAAAAACCGTGATGACATTGTCATTATTGTACCAAATTCATTGATTGTAACGAATAAAGTTATTAATTGGAGTCATCAAGAAAAAGAGACGCGTTACCATATTAAAGTAGGCGTGGCTTACGGTACAGATCCACTTTTAGTCATTTCTCAACTCGAAGCAAGTGCCATTTCTCATCAATTATGTAGTACTTCCAAAAAACCTGAAGGACGGTTCGTAAATTTTGGCGAAAGTTCAATGGATTTTGAGCTCCTTTTTTGGAGCAGTGAAATGTTTCATATTGAACGATCAATCAGCGAAATACGTATTGCAATCGATCAAAATTTTAGAGCGTCAAATATCCAAATCCCTTTCCCACAAAGAGATTTGCACATAAAGTCCAGTACAATAAATATATAAGTGACCTTTTTAAAAAAGTGTGTCCTAATAGTAATACTAAGTAATATAAAATGATAACAATTCAAACAAAATCAGAGCAACTTCTTGAAAGAAGAAAGAATACCGTTGCAAACGGTGTCGGTGTTTTTAACACGGCAACAGTGGCTCACGCCAAAGGAGCAATAATTATTGATGTAGATGGAAACGAATTAATCGATTTTGCAGGAGGAATTGGTGTGGTTAATGCCGGCCACTGCCCAGAACCCGTTGTTCGCGCAATACAAGAACAAGCTGCGAAATATATTCATACCAGCTTTAATGTAGTCACTTACGAACCTTATATTGAACTATGCGAAAAATTGGCGGAGATTTTACCACATGGTGAGCATACGAAATCAATGTTAGTGAGTACGGGAGCTGAAGCGGTCGAAAATGCCGTTAAGATTGCTCGCCAGGCCACGGGTAAACAAGCAATTTTGAGTTTTACGGATGCTTATCACGGTCGCACAATGATGGCCATGACTCTAACGAGTAAAATAGACTATAAAATAGCTTGCGGACCATTTGCTCCAGAAGTGTACCGTTTGCCTTTCCCGAACTATTACCGCTATGGTGAAGGTAAAAGTATGGATGAATTTGTGGCTCTCGAATTAAAACGTTTGCACGAGTGTGGTCGTAACTTGGTGGATCCAAATAATTTGGCTGCTATCATAATCGAGCCAATTCAAGGTGAAGGTGGATTTAACGTTACCCCACAAAAATACATGGAAGGTTTGCGTAAATTTTGTGATGACCATAATGTAATGTTGATTGTGGATGAAGTGCAAAGTGGTTTTGCACGCACAGGGAAATGGGGAAGTTGGCAACATTATGGAATTGTTCCAGATATGAGTACGTACGCTAAATCAATGGGATCTGGAATGCCGATTGCAGCCGTTGTTGGTAAGGCACATGTAATGGATTCTGCTGCAGGTGGAACGATTGGTGGAACCTATATTGGAAGTCCCCTAAGTTGTGTCGCTGCGTTGGCAACAATACAATTGATGAAGGATACCAACCTCAATGAACGAGCAAATGAAGTGGGTCAAATTATTCGCGACCGATTTATACAAATGCAAAAGGAGCATTCGGAAATAGGTGATGTTCGTGGTGTTGGTGCTATGATTGGTGTTGAGTTTGTTAAAAACAATGATCCATCTCAACCAAACGGCGATTTATGCAGTGCAATAGTGAAAAATTGTGCAAAAAGGGGATTGGTAATCCTGAGCGCAGGAACACATAAAAATGTGATCCGAATTTTATGTCCACTCGTAATTACGAATGAACAATTGAACCGAGGCTTAGATATTATAGCTGAAGAAATCAAAAATCTAAAATAAAAGGAAAATAATATGAAACCATTCGCAGTAGCTGGCATACAAATGAAAATTTCGGCCGTTACGCCCAACGTTGAGCTCATGAAGCTCAAAATTAATATCACAATGAACTTATACCCTTGGGTAGAAATGATTGTGTTTAGTGAATTATGCGCCTATGGCCCATTGACCTATACTGCACAAGAATTACCGTGTAGTTTCGAACAAGAAATGCAGGCTTTAGCGAAAAAACACAAAGTTTGGCTGCTACCAGGTTCGATTTTTGAAAAACGAGATGGGAAAATATTTAACACTGCTTCAGTGATTAATCCCGAAGGTGAAGTCGTAACCCGTTATAGTAAAATGTTCCCGTTTTATCCGTACGAAGTCGGTGTGACGCCAGGTCATGAGTTTTGTACATTTGATGTACCAGGTGTCTGCCGTTTTGGGGTGTCCATTTGTTATGATATGTGGTTTCCGGAAACGATTAGAACGCTAACGGTAATGGGCGCTGAAGTGATTCTGCATCCTACAATGACCGGAACGATAGACCGAGATATTGAACTTTCTATGGTACGCGCAATGGCGGCGGTTAATCAATGTTTCTTCTTTGATGTGAACGGATTAGACACCGGAGGAAGTGGGCGATCTATTGTCTGTGGTCCAGATGGCAGAATTATGCATGAATCAGGAGAAACAGAAGAAATTTTTCCACTCGAATTGGATATTGAACGGGTTCGAAGAAGTAGAGAGCTCGGCCTCTTGCGTTTAGGACAACCGTTGAAAAGTTTTAGAGATCACATGATTGATTTCACCATCTATCAAAAAGGCGCAAAACATCCTTACCTGGATTCTTTAGGCCCACTTATTAAACCCACACGATTGGATAAATTAGCTGAATTAAAAATAGAAGAAAATAACCTAGGATTACCTGTTAATCCTTCTGACTACAATGAAGATATAATCAAATAAATAAATTATGGGATCAACTACTGGAAAGAAAATTAAACCGACTAAACTGAAAAACTTTATAAGCTGGTTCGAAATACCGGCACTAAATTTTGATCAAGCAGTAGGCTTTTATAATCACATTTACGGAATTAAAATGGAAACGACTTCTAGCAATTCGCACACCATGGCTTATTTTCCTGCGAATGGTGGAATTGGAGGCGCTGTAGTTTGCGGACCTGGATCCAATCCAAATGAAAATGGTCCCCTAATTTACCTGAACGGAGGAGATGATTTGAACAAAGTCTTGAATAAAGTTGAGGAGGCAGGTGGAAGAATAGTTATGGGAAAAACACTGATTAACGAAGACAATGGTTATTTTGCAATATTCATTGATTCTGAAGGAAATAAACTCGCGATTCATTCAAATAAGTAAACTGTGATAGAGAAAAAACAAACAAGTGCCCCTTTTTATAATATTGGTCAACTACGTGTTGATTATTGGAACGATTTAAAAGATGCGACAACTAAACTATCGATCAGTTCGTCCGATCCGACAATCGTTCAGGAATATGCGCAAGTAAGCCAAAAATTAATTAACGATTTAAAAGGTGTTGAGTGCTTTTTCGCTTTCCCAGGGTATGCGCGTCTTACGAAACTAGAGACAATTTTGAATCGTTTTGAATTCACGGCATTAGCAAATAATGTGGTTGAAATTACGCGTGAATTAGTTAGCGAATCGTATCGCGTGCGACCGGATTTTCTGAGGGATGATCTGAATAGCATGGAAGAGGTAGAGGAACATGAGCGAACGGAAGGCCTGCGTAAAAACTATTATGAAGTTTTGTTCGTTGAAGACATGACGGAAAAAAGTGAAAAAGAGTTAAAACAAAAGATTGCCGAGATCAGGGATGCTGACGACCAGTTTACATACGGCGTAGTGGTTCAACGATCCTTGCAAGATGCCTTGATTGCGCTCGCCTTTAATTATAATATTCAAGCGATCGTTATTCGATATGCCCCTCCTTTTCTGTCGGGAAATATTTCTGATTTGATTAAGCCTTATATCAGTAATATTTTAAAGATAGATTTAAGCGAGAGTCCCGAGGAAGCATTAGGTCCAATTATCGGTAAATTGGCGAAAAAATTTCGGCCCGAACTGGATACTTATTATGTGACTGACTCAGCTCTGTCTGATTTGAAGGATTCTACAATCAAAACCTTTCGAAGAATTTTTTATCGAATGGAGGACATTCAAGAGATCCATTTAACTATTAAGCGAGGTATTGCTGAGCGTTTTGAAACGCCATTTTTTACTGCTTTAAAAGAATACAGTCAAAAGCCAACTGGTGTATTTCATGCCATGCCTATTTCACGCGGTAATTCCGTTTTTAAGTCAAGATGGATTAATGATTTTGGTGATTTTTACGGACGAAATATGTTTTTAGCTGAGACTTCTGCCACTACTGGCGGCTTAGACTCCTTATTACAACCAACGGGCCCCTTAAAAAAAGCGCAAGAAATGGCACGAGATGCCTACGGATCTAAGCATACGTTTTTTGTAACAAATGGAACGTCCACTGCAAATAAAATCGTAATGCAAGCATTAGTGCAACCCGGAGATGTCGTATTAATTGATCGGGATTGTCATAAATCACATCATTATGGTTTGGTGCTTGCAGGGGCATACCCTGTCTACTTAGATTCTTATCCAATTGAAAAATATTCAATGTATGGTGCTGTTCCTATCCACCATATCACAGAAAAGTTACTACTGTTAAAAGCAGCAGGGCGGCTGGATAAGGTAAAAATGGTGCTCCTTACGAATTGCACGTTTGACGGAATGGTTTACAATGTTGAAAGGGTGATGCAAGAGGTATTAGCAATTAAGCCTGATATGATCTTTCTATGGGATGAAGCTTGGTTCGCCTTTGCAGGATTTACCTATACATATAAACAAAGAACTGGTATGTATACGGCGAAAAGACTGCAAGAACGTTACCAAAGCCCCGATTATAAAAAACAATATACAGCGCATGTAACGTCGCTTAAACCGGATGAAATTTCCGTTTTACCTGACCCTGATAAGGTGCGGATTAGAGTGTATTCAACCCAAAGTACGCACAAAACCTTAAGTAGCTTTCGTCAAGGTTCTATGATTCATATTTATGACGAAGATTTTAGACGAAAAAGTGAGAGCACCTTCCTTGAAGCCTATATGACGCATACGTCAACATCTCCAAATTACCAAATGCTCGCTTCTTTGGATGTAGGAAGACGACAAGTCCAATTTGAGGGGTTTGAACTGGTAGAGAAGAGTATTGAATTAGCTATGGTCCTGCGAGCTAAAGTCAACGATAATCCACAGCTGAATAAATACTTTGATGTACTAACAGTGCACGACTTTATTCCTGATGAATACAGGCAAACAGGTCTCCTCGAATATTACGACAAAAAGAAGGGATGGAACAGAATGGAAGAAGCCTGGGAAAAAGATGAGTTTGTCTTAGATCCAACTAAAATAACACTTCATATCGGACGAACAGGTGTAGATGGGGATACATTTAAGAATAAATATTTGATGGATAAATTTAATATCCAAATCAATAAAACTTCGCGAAACACCGTGCTTTTCATGACCAATATTGGAACTACGCGTGGCAGTGTTACCTACCTTACAAACGCTTTATTAAGAATTGCTGATGAACTCGATCAAGAATTTGAATCGCTCAATAAACGAGAGAATGAAATTCATAAAAAAAGAATCAAATCGTTGACTATTGACGTACCTCCATTACCTGATTTTAGTCATTTTCATCATTCATTCCAAGCCGTTCCCGGTGTTCCCGGTGGAAACTTAAGGGAAGCTTATTTTTTAGCTTATAATGAGGATAATTATGAATACTTTCCCCTCAATGCAGTGCTCGATCTTATGAAAACAGGTAAAGTAATGGTTGCTTCTTCTTTCGTAATTCCCTACCCTCCTGGCTTTCCTATTTTGGTGCCTGGTCAAGTTGTAAGTAAGGAGATTATAACGTTCATGTTAGCGCTAGATGTAGCTGAAATCCATGGTTATCGCGCCGATCTAGGACTACGGGTGTTTAAGAACAGTGTGCTTGATCGACAAAAAACAACAACTTCTATGGGTGCAATGAGCACCAAACATAAAAATTCTAAATAATAACTTTCAAAATCATAAAAAAATGGCTAGGAAAAAAAAGGCAGTAACAACATTAAAAGGAATTCCTGATATTAGACGCTTTTTTCATAAAAACGAAGAACCAATTTATTTTATTAGTGCAACTAATTTTAACCTATTAGGGGCTGATGAATGGATAAAAGGATTCAAATACATAAGTTATATCGAGTGTTTTGATGGACTTCATCCAAACGTTTTTTCTCCTGCTGAAGAAATTCCACATGACGAATTCGAAAGTATTGAGGACATCAACAATTACTTACTACAACATCCTGCCGTCCAGGACTATTTAAAAACCCGGGCAAAAGATGGTAATGCTGGTAAGGCAATGTTCTTGATGTTTGATGAAAAAACCGAAAAATTAGCAAAAAAACTGGGTCTGGAAGTCATGTTTCCTTCTGCAAAAATGCGGAACTTTTTAGACAACAAAGTCAATACAAACCGGATTGCTGAAAAGGCTGGCGTACCTTGCGTGCCTTACGTGTTGTCTGCAGTTAAAAATTATGAAAATTTAACGCAGGTTTCTAAAAAATTAGGAACAGATCTAGTAATCCAAACGCCTTATGGCGACTCTGGTCATACAACATTCTTCATTACAAATGAGGCTGAATATAATAAACATAAAGAGGAGATTGAAAAAGAGAAAGAAGTAAAAATAATGAAACGCATAAACTGTAAAGGTTCTGCGATTGAAGCATGTGTAACGCGTCACGGAACTGTTGTTGCTCCACTTATGACCGAATTGGTTGGATTTAAAGAGCTTACTCCTTATAAAGGCGGATGGTGTGGTAACGAAATATATCCAGATGCCTTTTCTCCCGCTTTGCGCACAAAAGCTCGAAAATACACCCAACTTTTTGGTGATCAATTGAGAAAAGAGGGCTATAAAGGTTATTTTGAGTTAGATTTTTTAATTGATCAAGATAATGGTGAAATTTATTTGGGAGAATTAAATCCGAGAGTCACTGGGGCAAGCTCAATTACAAATCACGCAGTTTTTGCTTTGGCAGATGCACCATTATTTATTTTCCATATTTTGGAATGGATGGGCGTTGAATATGAATTAAACGTTAAGGCGCTTAACTCGCGCTGGGCGAAACAAGAAAATACGGATAGTTGGAGCCAATTAATTATTAAACATACTGAAAATACCGTTGAGTTTGTAAAAGCAGCGCCTCGTTCAGGAATTTGGAAAATGTTTGATAATGGTCACATTCAATTTGATCGCATGGATACACACCGAAGAGCTGTTGAAAGTGAAGGAGAAGCTTTTTTCTTGCGTATCACACGTGAAGGTGATTATCTCTATGAAGGAGCTGATATGGGAATACTAGTTACTAGAGGTCGTATGATGACAGACGACTTCGAACTAACACCGCGCGCTAAAAATTGGATCAAATCGATTCAAGCACAATATAGCTCGCAAATGGTAGAAGATAAAAGAGAAAGGCCTGTATTGCCTGGTGGTTTAATGAAATAGGGTTTTCTAAGGTTAAATTCTCACGCGCACAGCACAGTTAAAATAAGCGGAAGAATTTAAAACCTTGCATTTTTTTCGATAGCTTTGTAACGCGAAATCAATGCGCCCTGGTTTCTTGAAAACCTACTAAAAATGATACATGCAAATTCAATTTGATTCTATTTCGGAACTGGGAGGGCCAGGCTCAAAATTTAAGGATTTGTTCGATTCTTATTGGCCTGCTTATCGGGATTGGCTGATGGCCAACAAGTCGGATGATCGCCCCGACTTAAAAACCTCGGTAGCTGCATTGGAAAAGTATATGCCTGAAATGGTTCCGCTTTATAGTCATATATGTCAGTTGGTTAATGCTGATCCGCTTGCTGAACAATTTCTTACAGGATTTGAACCCCCGGCATATATATCTGCATGCTCGCAAGCGGTGCTGACCAAGGGTGAAATACAATTGGTACGTAATCATGATTACCACCCCGATCTTTTAGAAGGGACAATTCTCCTCAGTGATTGGAACGGTAAAAAAGTGATGGCAGCAAGTGATTGTCTGATGGGCGCAGTAGACGGTATCAACGAAGGTGGTTTAGCGATTTCGCTCACGTTTGGAGGTAGAAAAGTAGTAGGCAGCGGTTTTGGTATTCCATTCATTTTGCGATACGTTTTGGAGTTTTGCACGACTGTTCAACAAGCGGTTGATGCACTCACGCGAATTCCATGCCATATGTCCTATAATGTAACCGTTGTAGATAAAACTGGCGAATATAAAACTGTCCTTCTAGCGCCTGATCGTGAGCCTCTTATTACCAATGATGCCTTTACAACGAACCACCAAATCAAGGTGGATTGGACTGAAAATGCTAAATTCAATAAAACGATCGAGCGTTCAGCTTTTTTAAAAGACCTTTTAAATTTGGAGGAATTGGATGCAGATACCTTAACAGCGGCTTTTCTAAAGGAACCGCTTTATAATACCCGCTTTAAACAAGGTTTTGGAACCTTGTACACGGCGGTTTATCGCCCTCAAAAAGGTACAATGGAACTTCTTTGGTTAGAAGAAAGTGTTATTCAGTCTTTTGATAATTTTCAAGAAGGTAGTCTCATCATTAAATTCCCCATACCCCCAGAAGAAGAGAAATTTGTACCTGACGAAAAACGCATTACTGCATTCCAAGATTGGATCGCTAAAAAAGGAATGACGAAACAGTATATAACGCGAACCAATGTTGCGAAAGAGCGATAAAAACCGAAATTAAACAAGGTTTAAAAGAAGATTGGTTTAGAGGATGTTTTCCACTAGAACAACCGTAACAAAGTAAAAAATTATTAAGTTAACTAATATGGAATTTAAAAGTATTAACCCTTATAATGGCGAAGAAGTGATGTCATTCAAGGGACTGACGACGAAAGAACTTGACCAAAAACTCGCAACCGCGAAAACAGCTTTTGAAAAATGGAAAAAGGTACCGTTAGTTGAACGTGCTAGCTTGATGGTAAAAGCAGGCCAAGTGTTGAGAGATAATAGTGAAGTATATGCAGAAATGATTACCCTCGAAATGGGGAAGCCTATTTCAGAGTCGCGCGGTGAAGTCGCTAAATGTGCTTGGGTGTGTGACTATTATGCTGAAAATGCTTCAATATTTTTGGCGGATGAGGTAATTGAAACGGATGCGAGTAAAAGTTTTGTGAGACATGACCCTATTGGAGCTGTTTTTGCAATTATGCCATGGAATTTTCCATTTTGGCAAGTGTTTCGTTTTGCGGCTCCAACACTAATTGCTGGAAATACAGGTTTACTCAAACATGCGCCAAATGTTTTCGGTTGTGCCGAATTAATTGAATCTGTTTTTACGAAAGCTGGTTTTCCAACAGGTGTTTTCCAGAATTTAATTGTCCACCACGACACTACTGAGCAAATTATTTCGCATGATGCGGTCCAAGCTGTCACTTTAACGGGTAGCGAAGGTGCAGGTTCTGCTGTAGCAGCAATTGCAGGGAAATACATCAAAAAAACAGTACTCGAATTGGGCGGAAATAACGCTTTTATTGTTTGGGAAGATGCGGATATTGATTTAGCTGTTCAAAAAGCGTTGGTAGCGCGTATGCTCAATTGTGGTCAAAGTTGTATTGCTGCAAAGCGTTTTATTTTATTAGAAGGTATTTATGACGAGTTTGTAAGTAAGTTCACGCAGGCAGTCGCCAATTTGAATGCAGGTGACCCGAGAAACGAATCAACAAAGGTGGGTCCTTTGGCACGCAAAGATCTTGCGGATCAATTGCAACGTCAAGTAAAAAAATCGATCGAACAAGGAGCTGAACTACTTCTAGGTGGTGAGCAAGATGGATGTTATCATCAGCCTACGATTTTAGGAAATGTTACGTCAGAAATGCCCGCTTTTAAAGAGGAAACATTCGGCCCTTTGGCAGCTATGATTAAAGTGAAATCGATTGAAGAGGCTTTTGCTTTATCTGAACAATCGCGCTATGGTTTGGGTGTTACTGTTTGTACGAAAGACACTGAAAAAGCGTTAAATCTTGCTGCCGAAGTAAGTGATGGGGCTTATTTTATTAATGAATTGGTAAAGTCTGATCCACGTTTGCCTTTTGGGGGTACAAAATACTCAGGATATGGCAGAGAACTAGCGAAAGACGGCATGATGGAATTCGTGAATCGCAAGACAGTTTATATGATGCGCGGGTAAAACGTATATTTTTAATTCTTCAAGTTTTTCCTTACGGATTGCAATAATCGCAAAACGTAGGATCTTCAATGTTCTTCTGATTAGGAAACATTTTTTTATCGGTAAAATCGCAGTGTAAACACCCGTAAATATGGGCTAAGGTAGATTTTGTAGGTTGACGACACAGTTCACAAGGTAATCCCTCTAAATGATCTACAATCCAATAACCCGGTGTATCGCAAGCAGGACAATGACTTTCCATTTTCTCAATTAAGTTGGCTGTTGCTTGTTCAATTATTTTTAAACGGGTAGGGTTAAACAGTGCTCGCATATCTGTTTCAACCCAAATTTTACCGTGAGAGGCGAGCATTGATTCTATGAGGTCTTGATATAATGTAGGATTGATGATGCCTTTGTGAATCGTTGTATGGGCATCTTTTTTATCTTTAAGAATCAAACCGTGAGATGGAAAATGAACCTGTTTTGCGAATTCAATTCCTTCAGCAATAGAGCCTATTTCCCTTCCGTCAAAATTCGTGTCAGTGCTCAATGCTTTACCAACCAATTCGATCTTATTTTTACGATCGAGTAAGACGACAATTTCCTCATCAGCGCGAGAAAAAAAGGAATAGGGATGAGCGCCAAATGATCCTTCGCTTGCAATAGCTAAGTCATATCCAACCTCATCCATAGCAAGATTACATTTTTTGAGGGCTGCGTCTATTGGACTATCCTTTCTTTCTCGTTCGCCAGAGAACGTACCTAAGAGGTCCGTATTTAAATTGGTGGGAACGGCACATTTCATCTGATAATTCTTTTCCAACATTGGAGCAATCACGACTTCTTTTTCATGCATTGTTGCAATCACTATATTCCGTTGGTAAAAAAAATTCATCTAGGTGTGTTTTTCGTTCATTTTCATGAGTTGAAGTTTAAAAGTTTATCACTGTGTTTAATTCAGTATGAATTGATTTGATTGTTGTGTTTTCCCATTTGTAGTTGCCGCAATAACGCTGGCCTATTTCACCGTTCGGGTTTAAGGTTAGCAAGGTAATCCACGAATTATCACATAGGTTTCGGATGGATTCATGTTTTTTCAAGATGCTTGTTATGGCTTCGATTGGAGCTTCGATAATCACATTTAGTCGCTGTGGTAGATGTTGATAGTTCGTGCCGTCATGTACGGATTGCAATGGTAAACCAATTCGCAAGTCGCCTGCAGATCCCTCTAAGACCCCAATTCCTCCTGTCACATTATGCAAGGTTTTGTTGCCCGAGCCTAATCTTTCATTATCGGTGGTGCTTGCATAATACTGTAGGTTAATCCAACTTGTAACCACCATGGGTGCGGTCATAATCGTTTCGAGGATTTTAAATTCGTCATCACTCTTCCATTCGTAAGAATGAAGGAATGATTTTCCTTCGAGGTTAATTCCATTAGTGCGGTGTCGAGGCGCTATGATGAATGAATTGCAACCTGCTAGTCCCCATTCTGGTCGAATTTGTGACCAATCATTACCTTTTTGGGCGATTAATTTTTCTGCGTCTTTCGGTGCTATTCCAAAGCGTGTAGCTCGCTCTTTTCTCGCGTCTTCGCTTGCCTTTTTGAACGCTTTTTCAATTTCTGATAATTCTTTTTTAAGAGATTCCGGTAATTCCTTTTTTCCAATGAGACTTATTTCGTCTGTTGTCGTATTGTGTTTTCCTGCAATGAAGAAGGTGTCGTCAGGGATATGTATTCCCTTTTCAAAAACCAATCCTTTTCTAACCTGATCGTCGTTGAGAACAGCGGCAGCCGTCATAGCGTTTATTTCGCCAGAATGTCCACCGCATGCCCCGCAGTCCAATCCTGAAGCATGGGGGTTGTTTACTGAGGTTGATCCATGTCCTATGATTAAAACGAAAGGTGCCATTTTGTCTTTTAAGCCCATTGCCGTTAGTGCACCAGCGGCCATGTTTATCTTTTCGCTTAATGTGATGCCAGAAAGATCTAATTTTCGTCCTTTGTCAATATATTTTGCTAGCCCATCTTCGTCTGGATTTTCAACCGGTCGCATCAAGTGAAACGAGTTGCCGATTAATTTTGGTAGTCGAAAGAGTCCCATTGTACTCACAAATCCGAAAGATGTAATCGCACCTGAGCTGTATTTCTTCCATGTTTTTGAAACCTGGTGTTTCGTCGTTCTCGTAGCTGAAGCTTTATCGTTCTCGCTAAACGCTTCTCGAACCACAGGACCTGAAGGAATTAGAACGGGGCATTGATTTTTTCCCGCTTCGTGGGTGAGTGGTATGTAGTTGATCGGGAAGCCAAAAAATCCTGCAAATCCGATTGTTTCTATTTGACTATTTGCCTTTTCAAGGTGTCTACGGTAAACTTCAGAGCGGACATCTATACAAAAAACAGCTTGTGCTTTTGGTCGTTCTGATTGTGCTTTTTCATTCAGTTTCTTCTTAAATTTTGCTTTCAGTTGTCGCTCGCAAGCAAAGTCATAAGCATCTTGCAAAATAATTCGGTTTTCAAGATGCTTGTCAATTGATCCTATTTCTTCATGTTGGATTAGCGCTGTTTTGTATGCTTTCCATGTATTTTCTATTCCTTGTGATTTCATGCTTTCAAATAGACAGTACTCCCATGTCAAGAGAATCGTTAGAAAAGAGGATAAGTTGTGTGAGTTCTCATTGTAGAGATTATTATGCCAATCCATTCCTGCTGTATAGGACGACCAACCGAGCATTTTTAGTAAGAGGGTATGAAGGTGTATTTCTAGTGTTTCTTCTGTCAAACCTAATTTGTGGATGATAAATGAAGAGGCAATTAAAGGGTCTTCTGATAAGGTTTTAAGGTTTGCCCTAAAGTTTTTGATCCCCATAATCTCAGTGGATAAATCAACGGATGCTTCAATCTTCCATGCGTTGAATAAATCGATTGACCCATCTACTGTTTTCCACAAGGCCTGATGATCATCATAATAGGCCGAAGCCCATGCTGATATGTTATCCACCATGAAATCATTCCAGTTTTTCCCGGTTAGGTCAAATGATAGGTCTGTAATTGTTTTTATCTTGAATGTCTCTTCATGGAGTGGCTCTTTTCGAAGTTGTTCGACTTTCGAAAGGAAAGAATCAGGTGTAAGGGAAGATTTATTATTTTTTTTCAGCGCAGCGCTTAGATCCTCTGAGCAAATTTCATTTTGTTGAATGCTGTCAAGGTAAAAATCCAATTTCATGGTCGTATTAATACCTGACCGTTCATCTAGTATTCGCGTGGTTTGATAAAAGGTCTGATCTGAAAAACCAAGGAAAGGATTGACAGCGACCGTATTTTTTATCGGCCAAACAGGAGCTACATTTTTACACGTTTTAAGAATGATGTTTTTTAATTTTGTAGGATTCATAAGCTTATCGTTAAGGGTTGCTATTTGATTCATTTGTTCTAACATGTCGTGTTAGTTTTTATAATTAAGTGAGCTGATCAATCGGTCAAACAGGACATTGAGGTAAAACCCGTTTCGAATATGTACTCCCAGTTTTGTAGCGGTTTTTTTCGTTCGAATAAAGGGCATGATGGCTCGCCATGCAGCAAGCATAAAGAAGATTCCAAGTGTTACACTCATGAGATAAAGGATCAGCGTGGTCGGTTCTTTTATGAATGGGATTTGGTTTCCTAGCGCAATTCGCATGACTTCTTCTAAGGTGAAAAATGAGATCACAACCAAACAGGCGCTAATAAGGAGCTTTATAATGGCCATCCAATTATTCGTTGCGTCTAGCGTATGAATGATTAGGCTAAGAATTCCTGTAAAGAGTATTCCTCCTACGAGTAGAAGTTGAATTGGAAGTTCTACAAAACGGCTCCAAATGAGGGCAATCGAAGTATAAATGAATGCTGAGCAGATAAACGCTACACTTATTTTTGCCAAATTCCCTTGACGTATTGAACTGGCTGCTTTGTTTGTTTGAACGTTGTCAACAACACTCCCAGAAGATAAGAATGCATGGGCCTTATAAATTGAGTGGGCCACAAGATGGAGTAGTGAAGCGGCATACAAGCCCAATCCTGAAAGCATTAAAGTAAATCCCATATGACCGATACTCGAGTAGGCTAGAGCTGTTTTGATGGTCGGCTGTGTCGTAAAAACCAAGGCTCCATAGAGCGCAGTGCAAGCACCCATAAGAAAAAGTGCGACTGGTGCAAGACTTACCACGTCGAGCAAGTAAGCAAAACGAATCATTAAAAAGGGGCCAGCATTAAGCAGTCCTGCATGAAGTAAGGCCGAAACGGGGGTGGGCGTTTCCATTACTTCTAAAATCCAACCATGAAAAGGAAGTTGTACTGATTTTAATCCTGCAGTTAGCACAAGTAGCAAGGTTGCTATTTCTAGTTGAGTGCTGACCTCTGCAAGCGGTAGGTTTTGTATTTGATTAAAAATGAGATTTAAATTGCCTGTATTGAATGTTGAATAGAGAAGGATAAAAGCTACGAGCAAGGTAGCATCTCCAAGGCGTGCCAAAATGAATTTTTTACGTGCTGCAATTCTCGCTTTGAAACGATTGGGATAAAAGATCAGTAATTGATGAAGCGCTATACTTGTAGCTACCCACATGACAAAGAGCATGAAAATGTTGCCCGATAAAACAAGAAGCTGAACAAAAGCGATCGTGATCGCAAGTTTTGCCATGAATTTGTGTTGATTTGGATCGCCGTCGAGATAATTAATACTGAATCGTACAACAACGAGTGCAATGATAGAAACCATGGCATACATGATTAGACTCAGTGGGTCAATCCGCAGCGAGAACCCTAATTCTTTTATTCCTAGTGTACTTGTTTCAATGAGCGGGTTTTGTATTAAAAAGGTCAGCCCGATAAATGAGGCTGTAATACCAAGTACAGGTGCAAGTTTGGCTATGTTCATCAACAATGGCAACCGTTGTGCACTTGCTGATAATAAAGCTACACCGAATAAGGCGGCAATCGGAACTAAAAAAATGAAGAGTGAACTGTTTTCGAGCATTGTGTTTTGTTTAATCATTTAACAGTGCAAAGTAAAGTGTAATTATTCATATATTTTTATTTATATTTACAATGAAATACATAAATATATTTTATGAACTATACTATACATCAGTTGAAAATCTTTCTAAAGGTCCTTGAAACTAAGAGTATCACAAGGGCGTCAGAAGAGTTGTTTATGACGCAGCCAGCCGTTTCCATCCAATTAAAAAATTTTCAGGATCAATTTGACATTCCACTCACCGAAATAGTTGGTAGAAGGTTATATGTGACTGATTTCGGTAAAGAAATTGGTGTAATAGTAGAGAAGACTCTCGATCAATTAGAAGAAATTAACTATAAAACGCTAGAGTATAAAGGGCTTTTGACAGGGCGACTAAAAATATCGGCAGCGTCAACGGGGAAGTATGTGATTCCTTATTTCTTGTCTAAATTTTTGGAATTATATCCAGGAGTTGATTTGTTATTAGATGTCACCAATAAATCGCAAGTGCTCGCGAGCATTAGAAATAATGAAGTTGATTTTGCGCTGGTTTCTGTAGTGCCTGATGATATAGATGTAAAGGAAGAACGCCTGCTTGAGAATAAATTATACCTTATTGGCAATCAACCCAAATTTGATAAGAATAAACCACTCATCTACCGTGAAAAGGGTTCAGCGACAAGAGCAGAAATGGAGCGTTATTTTTCAGAAACCTCCTCAAAAACGCGTAAGAAGCTAGAGTTGACCTCAAATGAAGCTGTTAAGCAAGCCGTAATTGCCGGTTTGGGTTATTCGATTCTACCTATAATCGGTATTAAGGATGAAATTATCGATAAGCGCCTCTTTATCTTGCCCAAGAAAAACCTGCCACTGAAAACAGATTGGCGATTGATTTACAATTCAACCAAAAAACTGTCACCGGTGGCGAGGGCTTATCTTGCCTTCATCCGAGAAGAAAAAAAGGATATATTACAAACCTATTTTAAATGGTATGAAGATTTCGAAGGATAGATGAATGCTATGCCTTTTCAAAATGGTTCTTTACAAAAGCGTCTTGTTCATTATTTGTCATTTTATCCGCTCCTTCAATATCAAATTTGATCTTCTCAAAATGTAAATCTTTTTCCAAGTAATTATGAAGTTCTGATTTGGCATGCGTTGGTCCAAATAAGAGAACATGGTTATAATTTAAAATGCGTTCGCCAATTTTTTTGTAATAGGCTTCATGCATTTGTTGTTCTTTATTGTGCATTAAATTTTCATTTCTACTCAAGGCTTCGCCTCTTGTTTCAAAATCAAATTTAGAATGGATCGAATGACGTGTATCCTTCATTTCTAAATCAATTAAATGAGCTGATGAATGATCCATCCATATACCCAATGTTTTTTTTGCTTCCATTTTTGTTTTACTGCATTAATGATTTTTACTTTTTCCAATAATTGTATCTACCGAAGCTTTTATTTTATCTATTGATGCAGACAAGGCTTTCTCAATTGTGTCGGCTTGGCTGGATACTGCAATCGGTTGTCTGCCTTCTAATCTCGCCTCTAACAAACAAGACATATCGTTAAAGCCGCCTTTTATGCCGTTTTCATCTTTTAAATGCACTTCGATTCGGGTAATGTGTGATTCGAATCGTTTTAGCTCATCTTCTACTTTAGAACGGAAATAATCGTGTTTTCGCTCTTCCCCGCTCATTGTTTTGTCCATGTTTATTCTAACTATCATACTTTATTTTTTTATTTAACTTATTGATTGTCCTCATCTAGGTCGTTGTGATTGTCACCACCTAAACTGTAATAATTGTTTTCTTCATCCTCACTACCAATCTTCTCTGGTCGATCGTCTAATTCAGCACCTGGTATCTAAATCGTTCCCAGATTTATCTTCGGTAAAATCCTTCTCGTTTCTCGTTCCGGGCTTTTTGTTTATTCAGCTGTTCTGGATCTATCGCTGTCTCCTCTTTCTCTTGTTCATCCTGCAGACTCATTTGTTTCTCTAGCAGACTGATAAAAAATAGTGGAGGAAAAATGTTTCAGTTTACATTTTTCATCTGCTGATGCTATGCGGTATTTACGCTTTGCCAAATCGTTCTGATTTGTTCCATTTTATTTCATGGCTAACATGGTCGATATAAAACCTAGACGGGTTTTCGTGTTGAAGCTATGTTTCTTTAAATATAAGCATTTATGCTGCTTATTCCTAATTTTAAGCCGTCTATATTCGCGATCGTATTCATCTATTTACGTAAATAAATTTATTGTGCTAAGGGGTTGAAATAATTAAACGGGCTGTTGAACGGCATTTAAATAGTGGAAAAAATTCACGTTATTAATCGTCACCTTTCATCCGATCTTTGACAAATTCAACCTGGGTTTTACCATGCGGTGTAGGTGCTCCATTTTCATCCAAGTTTACCATGACAATCCGTTCGATTTGGATGATCGTTTTCCAAGTCATTTTATTTCTTACTTCGCATTTAAGGGTTAGACTTGAGGTGCCAAATTTAACAACTTCCATCCCTATTTCGACAATGTCACCTTGATGCGCAGCGCTAATAAAATTGATTTCTGACATGTATTTTGTAACCACTTTGGGATTCTCTAACTGAACAATTGCATAGAGTGCAGCTTCTTCATCTATCCACTGCATCAAGGTCCCGCCGAAAAGCGTTCCGTTTGGATTTAGATCTTCTGGTTTTACCCATTTTCGCGTGTGGTAATTCATGTTTCCTGTTTTTTCTAAAGTTACTCCAAAATTAGGGATTGTGCCCTAAAACAGGTAAGTGTTACATCAACCTAAATTTAATCGCTTTGTAAAGGATTAGATCTGAACCCCAATGACACAAACATCATCCAATTGCTCAAAGGTGCTTCTCCAATTTTCAAAGCGTTCTAAAATAGCGGAATACTGTTGTTCCATTTCTAGATGCTGCACGTCAACAAGGATTTTTTTAAAGTTGGATGCCTTCATTTTTTTTCCTTTTTCACCGCCAAATTGGTCGGAATAGCCATCAGAGAAAATATAAATTGTATCTCCCTTGAAGAGTTGAATGTCGGTTGTTATAAAAGGTAGGATATTAAAGTATTTTCCAATTGGTTGCTTGTTTCCTAGGATCATTTCAACTTCACTACTGTCTTTTCGAATAATCCAAAGTGGATTTTGGGCGCCTGCAAATTTGAGGTTCACTGCGTGTGGTTCGTCCGCATCTGTTCCAACGGGAAAGAAATCCATAGCGCAAAGGGCAATGTCCATACCATCATTAACATCTTCTTCCGATTTTTCGAATTCTTGAATGACGATTTCTCGCGTTTTATCGAGGATTTTTCCAGGGTCGGAAAGTCCATATTCACGAACAGATCGATTAAGTGCATTATTACAAACGACACTTATCATAGCGCCGGGCACGCCATGTCCTGTGCAATCCGCTGCAGCAAATAAAAGGGTGTTATTGATCGTCTCCATCCAATAAAAATCTCCTGCTACTATGTCTTTTGGAAGGTATAAAATGAAACTTTTTTGGAGGTATTGTTGAACGAGTTTTTTGGGTGGTAAAATAGCTGATTGAATTCGTTTAGCATAGGTAATTGAATCCATTATCTCTTTATTTTTAACCTCAAGTTCATCATGTGCAAACTCAATTAACCCCTTTTGCGTGATCACTTCTTCTTTCTGTTTTGCAATCAAGAGGTTGTCATTGTTTTTGGTTCGATATGCCTTAAAAATGATCAATATGACGATTGTAAGAAGTCCGGCACCTATCAGCATATACACTTTTTGCTCTTGTTCTTTTTCAATTGTTAGGCGATCATTTTTTTTATCTTTTTCGAGGTTTGCAATTTCTAATTCCTGCTTTTCACTTTCATATTTGACCTCTAATTCGGAAATACGTTCAACTTGGGCGACTTGATCTAATGAGTCCTTTAATTCAAGATGACGACTTAGAAAATCGTATGCATTTTTATAGTCGGCCTTTTCATTGTAGACCCATGATTTCGATAAGTAAATCGATTTTAAGTTCCGAACGGACCCCATCTGGGAGGCCGTCTCTTCAGCACGATTGAAAATAATCAATTGCAATTTGATATTCACCCAGGGAGGCGTGTGCTGCACCAATATTGATAAGCGCTTGGCTCAACGTAGAAAGATCGCCAACCTGTTCAAAAATCGGGATAGATTTTTCATAATAAACGAGGGCTTCTCGATCTTCTCCAGTTTCATGAAGGTTCATTGCGAGGTTGTGAAATACAAAGGCTTCTGTATAAAAATCACCTAATTTATTGAGGATCTCACCTGCCAAATTTAGTTCGTAATTCGCAGTATCATAAACCCCCATTTCGGAATAGGCACTGCCAATATAAATATGTGAATAGGCAATTGTTGAGGCATCACCCGTCTGCTTAGCAGCCCCCAGGCCTTTGTATAAATGATTTAAAGCTCTTCTGTAATCTCCTTGAATCATGTTGATTTGACCCATACTTCCATATGAATTTGCCATGGAGGAATAATCTTCTGCTTCCACGAAAATATCCAGTGCCGCTTGATAATAACTTAAGGCATCAGCAAGCATATTGAAGTTCATCAACGCATCTCCAATGCTTCCAAAGGTCTTTGCTTCTAGTAACTTGAATCCATGTTTATTGGCTAATTTTTGTGCCGAATTAAAGGTTTCTAGGGCTAGATTAAGATTACCTAATCGGTTTTCAGCAATTCCTTTGGCGATTAAAAATTCAACCCATTTTTCATATTGTTTAGTTTGTTTCGCAAGCGCAAGTCCCTTCTCGGCATAATAAAGAGTAGAATCTACACTGCTGTTTCGAAATGAATAGGACAGGCTGTAATATGCGGCCAGTTTGACGGAGTCTACTTTTGTCTCAATTATCGTTTTTTTCAATGAATCCTGAAGACTAGGGTTTTGAGCGTATCCGCTAATCAGATTTGCAGTGAGTATAATTAAAATAAAAAATTTCATAGCGTAGGAGTATCGAACGAATATACAACTAGTTGCAATAGAATGTATAGTAATTTTAGATTTTGATGAAAGTTAATAGCTGAAAATTGCTTGGAATGATTGTGAAAAAACAGTTAGTTAAGAATAATTTGACCTTGAGACAAGCCATTCGAAGTCTGTATAAGAATTGAAGAATGACCCTTTCTACACTTTTCAAATTAAGTTTATAATGTTTCGTATAAAGGCACCATGATCAATTCGTTTGTCTAGTCACGACATAATATCATGCGGATTAATTGAAAGTAGGGTAGAAGTAAAAAAATAAAAAAAGTGTATAGAACCGCTTCATAATGGCTCTATACACTTGATTATTTGAGAAATAGAAACTTAGAGCTTCAAGATCACTCTCGCCAACATGTTTCTTCCTGCTTGTGGATAATAGAAATTTTCGACAATCCGTTCTCCACCATATACATATCCGAAGGTATAACCATTGTTTTCATAAAGTTCATTAAACACATTATTCACCATTAACCCCAATGTGATTTCTTTAAATAAAACCTCTTTAATCGTGTATTGTATCTGGAGATTGACGGTCGTATAGGCATTTAATTTCCGTGTTTGAGATGATGTATTGTCTAAGAATTGATCGCCAACATGTTTGCCGTATATTCCAATGTTCATGTTTTTTATCGGTTGATAATTTAATCCTAATCCTGCAATGATTGAAGGAGAAAAGGCTAAATCAGTATTACTGTGGGCAATGGTATCTTGCCCGCCAATGTCATAATTATCCACATATTCATTGAAGGACACAATTTTATTTGCACTCAAGGCGAGGTTACCTGTGATACTTAATTTTTTGAAGACGCGATAACCTGCTTCGAGTTCAATTCCTGCACGGTAACTTTGGTCAACATTGGTACGTGTATAATCACCAACGTCATTTATTTTTCCAGTTAGCACCAACTGATTCGTATAATGCATATAATAACCATTTGCATTGACCATTAATTTTTGTCCTTTGTAGCGATACCCTAATTCAGCATTCACCAAGTTTTCAGCAAGTGGTCGATTTTCGGGTGTACTTTCTCTAAAATCTCTTCGTATTGGCTCACGATTGGCCACAGCAACCGAGAAATAGGCGTTATTACGGGCATTAAAGTCAATCATGAATCCAGCTTTTGGATTTATAAAATTGAAAATTACGGTTTGGTCAACAGCTGTTATATCGCCGCTTACATCATCAATCCCTAAAAATGAATAATTTATATGCCTGTATTGAAGATCACCAAAAAGGGTGACCTTGCCTAGTTCGTAGGTTGCTTTTAGATACGAATTTGCTTCAATCTTATTGGCGTCATTGTCGTAATAGCGGTCTCTAATTTGACTGTTTGATGCAAATTCTGCCCAAATAACTTCGCCATAATGACCTCCGATATATTGATTTGCTCCACCACCGAAAATGAGATTCAGCCTTTTATGTTCATAAGAAAGTGAGAATACACCTCCGTAAAAATGATTGTCTAACCATCTTCTTCGAATTAAATCTGTTGTTGTGACGGTGTCACTTGTGAAATCCAAAGGCGCAAAACCATAATCGCCAAAATCTTCGTCTGCTCTATATTGTTCATAGTAACCTCTTCCTCTTGTATAATGCAAAGCACTCGTAAAGGTGATGCGTGAATTAAACCAATGATTAAAATGTAATTGGTAATGATCCTGCTGGTAATTATCAACTTCATTTTCGTACGTATAAAAATTGTACGTTCTTCCGGATGTTAAGAGGTTATCTCTATCACTACCAAAAATATAATTCCGATCTGCATAGGCATTGATTTCGTCTTGGTTTCCATTGATTACAGATTCTGGTGTGCCATACCATGCTTGGTACGTCTTTTCTTTCCCACTAAATGCGGTTGCTCTGAGCAATGAATTTTTACCGATCCATGCACCCGAAACATAAAATGATTTTAAATCAGATGCTGCGCGATCAATATAACCTCCAGAACTAATCCGTGATAGGCGTGTGTCTATCGTAAATTTATTATTGATCAACCCTGTTCCTGCTTGAATCGTGTTTTTCACTGTAGAAAATGAACCAAATGAGTTGTCTAAAACGCCATAAGCTTCTCGTTTGACATCATTCGTTTTGATGTTGATGCTCGCCCCAAATGCAGATGCTCCGTTTGTAGACGTTCCTACTCCACGTTGTACTTGAATGTTTTCGACCGAAGATGCAAAATCGGGCATATTTACCCAGTATACACTATGCGATTCCGAATCATTCACTGGAATTCCATTGATCGTCACATTTGTTCGTGTGGGGTCCACACCCCGAATGCGAATTCCTGTATAGCCAACTCCTGCTCCTGCATCTGAGGTCACAACGGTAGAAGGCATGGTATTTAATAAATAGGGTAAATCTTGACCGAAATTATTTTCCTCTATTTCTTCCTGGGAAATTTCAGAATAGGTGGTAGGGGTTTTCGTACCTGCTCGAATAGCATCTACCGTTACTTCCTCTATGAGTCGAGAATCTTCAGTTAACTGAATGGATAATTCCTTGTTGCTATTCTCAATTTTAACGGTCTCACTATAGGATTTAAAACCCATCATAGAAAAGTGGAGGACGTATTCGCCAGGATCCAATTTTGAATAGGAGAACTTCCCTTCTTCATTCGTGTACGATTTGAAAAAGGTTTCTTGGATTTCCACTTTCACGCCAGGAATTGGACTTCCATCAACTCCTGCAACTTGACCTTCAATGGTGTATTGCGAAAATGTTGCGAACGGCATGAATAGGATCATGCCAATAATTGTGTTTAATATTCTTGTTTTCATATTTTTTTTAAAATACAAAGAACAAGGGGCTAATTCTCTATGTAATTAACATCTAGTTATTTAATCACTTCCCTACGCAGGTACTAACCTGATCAGGTCAATGGGTATAATCTCAGTCCGTCAACCGACGGACACCCCCTTAAAGACGTCGCAAAGTTAGATTATTTTTTTAGAAGTAGCTCAATCGATTCTATACTTTCTTTCAATCGAGTGTTATGTGCCCCTGAAACAAGGATGAAATTCTTATGATATTTTTTGAGCGATTTTTTATAATGTTCGAACAATAGATCACGCGTGGTGGGGTTTTCTCGCAGAGGATCTTCTTCCCAAGGAATGTCTGGTGTGCAAAGGATGTGTAAATCAAAGATGTTTTCTTTTACCAATTCTGTAATTAAGGGAGATACCTTTCCGTATTTGTAAAGTGACCATACTGCGAGAACGGAGAAGTCTGTATCACTAAGTACAAGATCATTTTGAGAATCGAGGATGTTTTTTAATTGTCCTTTCGCAATTTCATCCAAATCGGTCTGCTGGTATTTGCCGTTAGTTTTTTCTAAGTACGTTCGCGCAAATTCAGGTATATATTCGATATTAAAATGCGCGGCTAGTGATTCGCACAGGGTTGTTTTTCCCGAAGATTCAGGTCCAGTTATAGCAATTCGTATCATTGCACTTGCTTTTTATAGGCCTTTTGCCAAGCCACGAATCCAAACACGGCTAAAATAGTGAAGAGGGCATATTGTACGGCTGTTAAATTATAATCCCGTTGCGCGTAGAGGTAAATTGAAACCAAATCAATCACGATCCAATAGATCCAATTTTCAACTATTTTTTGTGTGACCATAAAGGTTGCGGCTAAACTATAGACAGTTGTATACGCATCAATGTATGGATTTGCTTGATCGGTGAAGGTGTTAAAGAGATAACCAAGCACAAGGGACACGAATCCACTTGCTAAAATATTGATGAGGTGCTTTTTTCCGTCCCATTTTTTAAGGTTAACTTCTTCCGCTTTTGAATGATTCCAAGTGAACCATCCAACTACCGCCATGGCCACATAAAAAAGTTGGAGAATAGATTCGATATACAATTCACCGATAAAGCAGAGGTAAACAAAAAGAGCAGATCCAATAAACGCAAAAAACCAGCAGATGATGTATCGTTTGGCCGCAAGAATGACATAGAGAATACTTGACGCCACAGCCATCCATTCAACACTTGACGTCGCTTTTATTCCTTCCCATACTGTTGCAAAAAAAGACATGCTATTCGTTTAAAAATTAGTTTGCTTCGCTCTGATGCTCGACCGATTCTTGAGGGCGTGATGCAATCATGCTAAAAAATCCTAAAGTTAAATAGATATTGCAAACCACGTTTGGCAGTGATTGAGTAATGTTGAATCTTTTGTTGAACACACCGAATAAAAGCATTTATCTAAATCGAATTTACCTTTCTGTGACAAATGTTGCGTAAGGTTCTTTTTACAGTTCCGAACTTTGTGCTGTAATTAAAACGTAATAATCATGAGTGTAGAAAATATCATTAGAGAAAAAAAAGGAACAATTGTAGATGTAAGATCGCAAGGCGAATTTATGGGTGGGCATGTAGCGGGATCAATTAATATTCCTTTACAAGAAATACCCGAAAGAATTCACGAATTTGATGCATTGGCTCAGCCCTATGTTTTGTGCTGCGCAAGTGGAGGAAGAAGCGGGCAAGCGACGCATTATTTATCGCAATTAGGTAAAGAATGTTACAATGGAGGATCGTGGATGGATGTTAATTATTATCAATCACAGACCGCGTAAAACGGCAATTGGCAAAGGGGTCAATGGCATTGCAAATAGTAGTATTAAAAGGTTGTCAACACGAGGGTGGAGACAACCTTTTTTTTGTGACCGCGGAGGGATTTCAGATCCCAATCGAATTGGTTGTTACTCAAGCATAAAGTCCTCATGCTGTCGCATGTGGGGCTTTTTTTCTTCATTTCCTCCCTTGAGCTTCGCTCAGACTAGTCTATAAAGCAAAAAAGCCCCGCACTTACGTGCAGGACTTCTTTTGTGACCGCGGAGGGATTCAAACCCCCAACCCTCAGAGCCGAAATCTGATGCGCTATTCAGTTGCGCCACGCAGCCAAAGTTTAAAAAAGGGGAACATTTTGTTCCCCTTGTGGGCCCACCTGGGCTCGAACCAGGCACCCCCTGATTATGAGTCAGGTGCTCTAACCTACTGAGCTATAGGCCCTAATGATTTTGAAGTTCATCAACTTTAATTTTTTTGGCTCCCTTGTGGTCCGTCCGCTGACGGATCGAACCAGGCACCCCCTGATTATGAGTCAGGTGCTCTAACCTACTGAGCTAGGAGTCTATTTTTTTTAAACAAGAGCAGTACTCCTGTTACTTTCACTTGAAGACTGTCAATGACCACCGGTCACTGAGCCTGTCGAAGTGTAGGTTCTAATATTTTCTACAGAAGTATGTCTCCTGATTTGTACACTTAACGATTCAAGTGCCGCGTGACTTAATAATGATCCAAAAAATCAAGCGGGTGCAAAGGTATCGGATTAAATCAATTTTGCAAAATTTCTACAAGATTTTTCATTGAATTGTCTATGTTCTGTTTTGGGAGTTCCATTAAAAGTTAAGATGTTTATGAATAACAGCGCGTAAAGTGGATTCCCATTCCTTGTTTTTAACCACATAATCTGAAATTCCTGCTGTAAATAACTCCATTGCAACGTCTACGTCTGATTGCCCACTAAGCATTACAATTTTTGATAAGGGATATTGTTCTTTTAATAAGTCCACCATTTTTCTACTTGTTTGATTGGTTAAATTATAGTCTAGTAAGACAAGTTGAGGTTTTTTTTCTTTAACCGCGGCTAAAAACAATTCACTATCGTTAAAAGTAACCAAGTCGAATGCAGCATCTTTATTTAATTTATAGTGGACAAATGAATTAAAAAGTTTGTCATCATCTAGGAGATAGATTTGCGGTTTTTTTGGTCTAAAAAAGGGTAATTTCGTTTTGATGCTAGAACGCTTTCGTTGTTGCTTTTCAGGAATTTTAGGTAGTTGCAGCAACAGTTTTTTTATTGTTTCATGAACCGTAGAGTCTTTTGTGAAAATATAATCTGCTCCTGAAAGCTTTGCTTTAGCAAAGCTTTCAACGGTTCTGTTTTTGCTCAAATAAACAATCGTAGTTTTTAAGGCAATTGATCTAAAATAGGGGATTTGATCTATGCCATTCAACCCGTTTACTTGTTCATCAATGATAATTAAATCGGCTGTATGCAAGTCATACATCAATGCATCAGAAAAAAGTGCGAACGTATTAATTTTAGCAAAGGGCAAATCTTTCAATTGATGCGTGAAATTCCGTTTGAAATTCGGGTCATCCTCAATTAGAACAATAATAATCTCTTCTCGCTTCATTCGCTTCAAGGTATCAATCCTTTTGAGATAAGGAGAGGTAAAAAAGAGTTTTACGTTAAGCGGTCAATGAATTTCGATAGAAGGTTATAATCAACGCAAAATGCCCTAAAAAAAGTTGAGCAGTTTTACTAAGTTCTCCTTGCATTTGCGGCTGACAGGTATGATTTTGTCACCTAAGCGAATCATATTATCTTCAAATCGGTGAATTTTGTCAATATGCACCAAATAGGATCGGTGAACACGAATAAATTTGTCTCGAGGCAGGCGTTCTTCTATTGCTTTCATGGTTGAAAGTGCAGTAAACCTTTCTTTCTGCGTGTAAATATTCATATAGTCTGAGTAGGCTTCTACATAAACAATTTCATCAAAATTCACACGGGTATAACCGTTGTTACTTCGAATATAGATGTGATTGTTCGAAGGAAGTTGATTTTTCTCACTGTCAATTCTCGATTGAGCACGATAGACGCTTTGAAGAAAACGACTGTAAACAACTGGTTTTGCTAAAAAATCGACAACATTAAAATCAAAAGCCCTTACGGCATATTCGCAATTAATTGACGTAATAATAACTTTGGGCTTTAGATCCACTTTATCCATAAAATCTAGCCCATTTAATTTAGGCATTTCAATGTCTAAAATAAGCAGGTCTGCGGTATTAAGATTTGGATCTTCGATTGCTGAAATAGCGGATTCATATTCTTTATGAAAAAGTAAAAAATTAGTTTTATCAATGTATTTTTTTAATACAAATCTCGATAATTTATCATCATCAATTAGAGATATTTTTAGCATTTATTCGGGTATATCGTGGTTACTCAGGTATAAGTATAATAAATCAATGGCTAAATCGCAAATTGAATGGTGAAAATTGATTAAATTTCGGAAATGCAACAAAGGGTTTCAACATTACTTTTTGATTTAGGTGGAGTGATACTGAATTTAGATTATTCGCTCACAATAAAAGCTTTTCAAGAACTAGGAGGCCGTGATTTTCAGGTACGGTATTCACAGGCAATGCAATTGTCTCTCTTTGACGATTTTGAAGTTGGTGCTATAGATGAACATGAATTTAGAGAAGGGATTCGTGCAATAATCGGACAAGATGTGGAGGATGAAAAAATCGATCATGCATGGAACGCCATGTTACTTGATTTACCCGTCGCCCGGATTTCTTTATTGAAAAGTTTGAGAAATAAATATCAGTTGCTTCTCTTTAGCAATACAAATGCCATTCATTTAAAACAGTTTCGTAAATCGCTAGGTCACGAACATGGTGATGAATTATTGCTCGAAAATCTTTTTGATCAAACCTACTATTCCCACGAGATTGGCCAACGGAAACCCAACATAGCAGCATTTCAAACCATTTTAGCTAACCATAATTTAAAACCCTCATCAGTTGCATTTATTGACGATAGTTTACAACATATTGAAGGCGCTACTAAGGCTGGAATTATAGCTTATCACCATACGGATGGTGACCTAGTTAATCTTTGTAATCTTCACTTTTGATGGTATTGGATCAGATAGATCAGTTACAAAAAGCGTTGTTGGATTTCTCAAAGCGCAATCGCTTTCTGCATATCAAACCAATGTCTCTTTATTTGTTTGGTGATGATCATGAGGACCAAAAGAAATTGGAGAAACTTTACGCAAAGTCACGGTTTTACCAGAGTGAATATGGACTTGATACGGCTTTGCAAGTGGCTGTTTTCATCAAATGGTCACCTCCTACTTCAAAGGAGAATAACGAAAAAACCTTTTATACTTCACCACTATTTTATAAACGGTGTAAGATCAAGCGGATTCGAAAAATTGATACAACATATCGTGTTGAAACAAACGCTGAAGGTTACGCTGTAAATCCATTATTAAAACATCATTTTGAGCAAATTTACGGGTTAATTCTTCCCGCTTATTTTGAGGATTTGGACCAGGGAATACAGTTCGTACGCGCTTATTTTATCGAAACGAATAAAATCGATTCACCCACTTTTGATCTGGTAAAATGGTTTGATGAAGTGGAGCAATGGCAATTGATTGTTCGTCAAACGGTTGGTCTTTTCAACTATAAAAAAAGCACGCTTAGTTCCGATTATGAACAGATCCGATTGGAGCCTAATAATACACTGCTTCAATTGCTTGTTGGTGAACGAAGCGAAGCAAGGGATGAGAAGTTCAACCCATTCCAATCAGTCACCTTCGTAGATGAATCGCAACGAAGGGCAATCGAATGTTCACTGCATGCTAATACGGTTATTCAAGGGCCTCCAGGAACAGGCAAATCACATACCATTGTTGCATTAATCGCAGCCTTTTTGAGTCAAGGAAAAAAAATTCTTTTTGTTTCCGAAAAAAAATCTGCATTAGACGTTGTTGCAAGTCGATTGAATCAAATGGATTTGGGAGATTTAGTAGCTTATTTTAATACAGGTAAAAATCAAAAAAAGGGGTTTTATTCGGCGCTAAAAGGGGCATGGGAGCGCTTAAATCTGAATGAATTTCAAATGCGTATCGCACCTGCCATCAGGACGAGTAGCGCTCAGGATATGTTTGCAATTTACCCAGGTAAAATATGCGATTATCGTGCTTCCATTGAGACTGATTTATCGCATTTGATCGATCGCCTTTTTAGGAGTGGATTTCAAACGTCAGCATTACAATTGAAAGGACTTTTGCCGGATTTTTTGACTTGGAATGATGCAAAATCTTTTTTAAGTGAGCTGGAAGTGCACTTATTGCCTGTTTTTGAAGAGCAATCGATAGGGCAACTTATTTTCACCGCCTTGAATCCAGCCTTGTTTTCAGAGCAAAATGTGATAGTGACGTTGGAAAAACGACTTTTGAATTTGAGTTCTAATTTAAATGAAATTGGGCGAATTCAGAAGAACTATGAACTAAACGGAGATATCGACGACTTTACTCGATTGGCAATCACTGGAAGTGTTTTAAATATGGTTGATAGGGTGCAAATAGACCTTTTAAACAGTGACGCAAAAAAGTATATTTCGTTTAATGCTGCAGCAAAGAAATACGATTTGTTGCAAACGAGATTGAGCCAAGCGCGGAACGCAAATAATAAATGGATGTCTAAGCCTTCAATGAGCGAAATCAATGAATTGATTGATTTAATTACCCAGTCCGAAAGACGCCAAAAGGAAAGTAGTTTGTTCAGACGGTTAAAAAGAAATCCTGCGAAATTAAAGACCGTTTTTCGTGATTTCCATACGGGTATTTCTGATCTCACCAAATTAAAATTATTGGAAGGTCTAAAATTGGAGTTTAGGTTGGAAGGTGAATTTGAAGAACATAAAATAAAGTTAAAACATACATATAACATCAATGATCCAGAACGGGAAATTGGTCTCATCTTTAAGTTAAGGTCAAAATTGAGCGCCGTTTCTGAAAATGATTACCTTTCGATTTTAGAGCATGCTCGATCTCAGGAATTGATTTTGGATCTGAGTAAAATTCATCCTGAAATTGTCAAGTTCAATGCGCAATGTCGCTATCTTTTTCAATTGGATGCTGTTCGCTCTATCTCCGAAATGGAGAAGTTTATAAAGCGTCTAATCGATTCTTTGCCGCAGTTGAACCACTGGCTGAATGAATTAACGCGGTATTTTAATTTGCCGCCAGTTATCCGTCAATTTTTAGTTCATAATCCACTATCAATTGACCAATTGGATGCTGCCCTTGTGTATGCAACATTTTTAAATGAAACACGATTTGAACCTAATTTTAATCGACTCTCTGGTACATATCTCACGGAATTATGTGAGCAAAAAAGACGAGAAGATAAAGGATTTCAAACGGTAGAAATAAAAAACATAAAAGATGAAATTATCCGTCGGTACCAAAAAAATGAGACGCTTTTAACAAAGGTAAGTTTTAAGCTAAATCCAAGGGAAAAGAGTGATAGATCGGTTTATAAAACGTCAAAACGAACTGTTTTGCATGAAATAAATAAACAGCAACGCCATTTACCCATAAAATCATTTTTTGAGCAAACAGGTAATCTCCTAACCGATATTCAACCGGTTTGGATGATGAATCCCTTAACGGTGTCAGAATTTTTACCGTGTGAGGCGGATATTTTTGATGTTGTCATTTTTGATGAGTCCAGTCAAATTCCACTCGAGGACGCTATTCCTTCAATTTATAGAGCCAAACAAATGGTAGTTGTTGGCGATTCAAAACAGATGCCGCCTTCTCAGTTTTTTTCTAGCCGGGACGAGACGATAACGGTATTGGATCAGGCAGAAATGTGTTTAGAAAGTCACCTTTTACGCTGGCATTATAGGAGTGCACATCCCGCTTTAATTCGATTTTCTAATTTGGAATTTTACAATGGGGAATTGTTGTGTCTTCCTCCTAAAAACAATGCGTCTCCATTTGAATATCATTTTGTAGATGGATGTTTTGAGAGGGGAGAGAATAGGATAGAGGCAAAAGCAGTGGCGAAATATGTGACTGAACTGCTCGAAAAGACTGCAAAAAAAGTTCTTGTCATGGCCTTTTCTCAACAACAGGAAAAGGTGATTCGTCATGAATTGAGTCTACTAAAGGCTGAACTTCACCCTTTATTAATGATTCGTAATTTGGAAAATGCCCAAGGGGTTGAGGCCGATATAGTGGTCCTTTCCTTTGGTTATGGTAAAGATAGTGAAGGTAGATTTCGTTTAAATTTTGGACCGATTAATCACGAAAATGGAGGCAATCGTTTAAATGTGTTTTTTACCCGTGCGATTGAAAAAACGGTCGTTTTTACTTCTGTTAAATCAGTGGATTTTAGTTTTTCTGAAAATAAAGGTGTTCAACTCATGAAGGAGTTTTTATTTTTTGTTGAACAGTATGATTCGTATAATTTTACCTTGCGTTACACCCAATCTCATGAATGGGTCAGGGCTGTCTTAAATGCGAATAATGTAGAATTTAATTTTTATTCTGTGGGACAAGGTCTTGGTGTTAGTGCATTTGTTCAACCCACTAAAAATTGTGTTCTTTTGATTGATCCTGGATTAGAAAGTCAAGATGTGATAGATGTCTCCGCGTTATATGTGTCGCTGACGTCAAAATTTAGCGGTGTTAAATTCATGTTGACGTATGATATCTGGCAAAATCCCGAACGGGCCAAAAAAGATGTGCTCGATTTTTTTATGGAATAAGTCGATTGTAGGCATCTTAAGAGAAAGGGTATTATGATTGATCTAAAATTTACCTGTCCTCAGTTCTTTTCGGATTTAATACCAACTCGAAATGGGTTTTTCTGCAAGGATTGTGATAAATGTATCGTTGATTTTAGGGGCAAATCGAAAGAGCAGATAAATGATGTGGTAAGGAATTCACGAAAGGACGTTTGTGGAATATTTGATAAAAACCAAGTTGTCCGTTCCTCTTCAGGTAAAATACGCTCACGGTTTAGATTGGCCTTTATAGCTGTTTTTATTTTGGGTTTGAATGCCAATAATTTAGGAGCGCAAACTCAAATCGATTCGTCGCTTGTATTGGTTGAGAAGGTTGATTTGTATGATAATATTCGTGTAGAACGATTTGTGTATAATCACGATTCAATTCCTGTTCCATTTGCGAAAATTATTATTTCACAAGGTGCCGACTTGTATGGGGTAAAATGTGATTTGGAGGGTTATTTTGTGATGGAATTTAAGCGCAATGGTGCTGAATATATGCGTGTTGAAGTTACCGGAATCTATTATGATACGTTAATTGTAGAGCAAATTCCTACCGAAAATGAAAAAGTAGTTTTGCAAATTTATTTGAAGTATATTGATGATGTTCAGCATCCTTTTATTGGGATCGTACTTAATTCAGTTGAGCTTGAAGGCATTAAACCACCGCATAACCCCTATGATTTTGGTAAAACGTCGATTCGTCACAACGATTTAATCCACCGCCCCTAATACAAGTGTAAGTGTTTCTTGAATAAGGTCATTTTCATAACCTTTACTGTGCAAATAACGCTGCAATTTGATGCGTCTATCCCAACTGTCTTTTGCACGAAGGAGGCTGTTTTTTGATTCGGCAAGTGAAACCAGCGTGTGCCAATACGCATCAGGATCAATTTCTGAGAATCCTTTTTTAATTGAATAGTCGGAAATGTTTTTTTGTTTTAGGTGTTGTCTGATCTTTATTCGTCCCCATTTTTTAATGCGGAATTTTCCGCTAACAAAGGCCTCAGCAAAGCGTTGTTCGTTTAAAAAATTAGTGGTAATTAAATCTCCAATTAAAAAGTCGACATCTTCACCATAAATTCCCCACGTGTATATCTTAGTTCGGATTTCTTGCTCGCAACGTTCTTGATACGCACAAAATGCCTCTAGTTTTAGTTTGGCTTCGGGTAATGTAAGATGTTCAGCCATGGAGAGAATAAAAAAAGGTGAACTCAAATTTAATTGAATTCACCTTAATACCTATTAAATTTTTTTTAGACGTTGATTTCAGTTCCTGAACCGTCGATAAATTTATATTCCAAAATATGGTTTGAATTATTCGCGCGAATGGCGACCCATTTTTTATACTGTAAAAACCATTTGCGTTGTTTCGAAATAATTCCTTTCTTGAAATAGGATTCGAGGTAAGGATGAACAACTAAGATGACTTTCTTTTCTTTTCTGTCGTTTAAGAGGTATTTTAACTTGCTCTCAATCTCGTCTGCAAACATGATAGACGCTTGGATCTTTCCTGTGCCACCACACGTTGGACAACCTTCAGAAGTTTCGATATCTGTGACAGGGCGCACACGTTGTCGCGTAATTTCAACGACACCAAATTTGCTCGGAGGAATAATGCTGTGTTTAGCCTTATCCTCTTTTAATAATTCACGCAATTTAGTGTACAGGAGTTTATTGTTTTCACGCTTGTGCATGTCAATAAAGTCGACACAAATAATTCCACCCATATCACGTAAACGAAGGACACGTGCCAATTCTTCTGCGGCTTCAAGATTTACCGTAATGGCATTATTCTCTTGGTTGTCGTTCTTTGCGCTTCGATTGCCGCTGTTTACATCAACCACATGCATAGCCTCTGTATGCTCCACAATGAGGTAGCCTCCACTCGGCAAAGGAACTTTCTTTCCGAATAATACTTTGATTTCTTTATTGACGCCAAAATGCTCGAAAATGTCCAATTTACCTTTATATTCTTTAATGATATTCACCTTTTCAGGAGCAATCAATTGAACATAATCTTTCATCTCATTGAGAAGAGTAGAGTCGTTGACGTGAATTTTACTAAAGTTCCCGTTCAATGTATCCCGTAAGAGCGAAGATGCTCTGTTCAGTTCGCCTAAAACGCGCTTGGGTGACTTGGAGTTCTTTAGATTTTGGTGCATTTTGCGCCAACGTTCTAGTAGATCTTTTAAATCACCATCAATTTCGGTCAATTTTTTGTGTTCTGCTACCGTTCTAATGATAACACCAAAGTTTTTCGGAAGCACACTTTTGACAATGTCTTTCAATCTTTTTTTCTCTTCCAAATCTTTGATTTGTTGAGAAATAGATATTTTGTTTGAAAATGGTACAAGTACCAAGAATCGCCCAGCGAGCGTAATTTCAGAGCTTAATCGTGGTCCTTTTGAGGAGATGGGTTCTTTCGCAACTTGTACTAGAATTTCGCGCGTCCCGGATAATATATCCGTAATTTTACCTTCTTTCTCTATGTCGTCTTCCGATTTAAAATAAAGTAAATCAGCAACATTTTGTTTACCACGAAGCGTGTCTTGTGTGAATTTGTCCAACGATTTATATTGTGGACCAAGATCAAGATAATGTAAAAACGCATCCTTTTCGTAACCTACGTTAACGAAAGCTGCATTTAAACTGGCAACTACTTTACGTACTTTGCCCAGATATATATCACCCACGGCAAAATCCGTGTCCACCTTCTCTTCATGAAGCTCAACTAGCGTTGAGTCACGCATAAGAGCCATTGAGATTTCTCCGCTGGGTTTTGAATTAACTATAAGTTCAAAACTCACTTAATATGTATATTAAATAATAAACTAAGAAAACTTAATGGCAAAAGCCATTAAGTTTCTAATGAATTGACAATTCGTCTTTTGACGAATGAATTGATAAGATTTTAGAATCTTATTTCTTCTTTTTGTGTCTGTTTTTTCTTAGTCTTTTCTTTCTCTTGTGAGTAGACATCTTATGTCTTTTTCTTTTCTTACCACTTGGCATAATAAAGATTTTTTAATTCGGTTAATAATTCTAATATGTAAAAAAACTTCCTGTTTTCCAGGAAGTTTTGTAAATTCATCCTCTATTCGGAGGACAAAGATAGTAAAAAATTTAATGCAACAATAAAACTTACTTTACAGTTACGTTATCTTTTACTTCTTCAATGAATGTTTTCGCAGGTTTAAACGCGGGAATGTTGTGTGCTGGAATAATAATCGACTGATTTTTAGAAATGTTTCTTCCCGTTTTTTCTGCTCGTTCTTTAACGATAAAAGAACCGAATCCTCTCAGGTAAACATTATTACCTCCCGTTAATGATTCTTTTACTGAATCCATAAACGCTTCTACTGTAGCTTGAACTGAAACTTTTTCAATTCCTGTTTGTTCTGCGATTTTCGATACGATATCTGCTTTAGTCATAACTTGTTAATTTTTAATCTTTTGTAAATCGGGTGCAAAATTAATTCATATTCTTTGAACAATTCCAAAAAAATCAAAGAACTTTGTTTTTTTTATACAAATGGCTGATTTTACGACACTAATACAAGGATGGTATAGACGGAATAAGCGCGATTTGCCATGGAGACAGACGAAAGATCCTTATAAAATTTGGCTTTCTGAGGTTATTTTGCAACAAACACGTGTAGATCAGGGGTTGAATTATTACGTAAAATTTACAACTCAATTTCCAACAGTTTTTGATTTAGCAAATGCGGCCGAAGATGAAGTGCTTAATTTATGGCAGGGGTTGGGGTATTATAGTCGTGCCCGAAATTTACATGCGAGTACTAAACAGGTGGTTGAAAATTTTGGGGGTGTTTTTCCAAGGAGTTATGAAGGAATTAAATCCCTTAAAGGAGTGGGTGACTATACGGCATCAGCTATTGCTTCAATTTGTTTCGGATTACCACATGCCGTCGTGGATGGAAATGTTTACCGTGTTCTAAGTCGCTATTTGGAAGTTAGCACACCAATTGACTCGACTCAAGGAAAGAAAGAATTTGCTCAAATTGCGAGCGAATTCTTGGACGTTCTAAATCCGGGTGATCACAATCAAGCTTTAATGGAAATTGGTGCCTTGATCTGTTTGCCCAAAAATCCTTCATGTGAAACGTGTCCGCTCGCTGGTTCATGTGCTGCTTTTCACTCCAATACGCAACTAAATTTCCCAATAAAGGCAAAGAAAACGAAAGTCGTCAAGCGCTATCTCAATTATCTCGTTCTCTTTGATGGAAAAGATACGGTGATTCAGAAACGTGTTGGAAAAGGAATTTGGCAAGGCTTGTATGATTTTCCATTTATCGAAGTAGAAAGTCTCAATGGACTTGAATTGAGTGTATTAAATCACTATGAGCCGATCGAAATCATGCAAGATGGACAATTGAAGCATAGCTTGTCACATCAAGAGTTATACGTTACTTTTTGGGTGGTAAAAGTGTCTAAATTAGATTTGATTCAAGGTCAAATTAAAGTGCCTATTTCGGCAATAGAAGCCTATCCTTTGCCGCAACTGTTGATAAGATATATTCAACAATCACGGTTATTCGACGCAGATTAGTTATATTTGTTTAATTCTATAGATGACTATGGCTGGAAGTGTGAATAAGGTGATATTAATTGGAAATTTAGGTAAAGACCCGGAAGTTCGTTATTTGGAGAACGGAATAGGTGTTGCACGCTTTTCAATTGCTACATCAGAGAGTTATACAGATAAAACAACAGGTGAAAAACGCGAAATTACCGACTGGCATAATATTGTTTGCTGGAGAGGTTTAGCGAAAATCGCTGAAACGTATCTGAAAAAAGGGATGAAAGTGTATATCGAAGGTAAATTGCGCACGCGATCTTGGCAAGATGAACAAAATCAAGTGAAATATACAACCGAAGTAATTGCGGATGAAATGACCATGCTTTCAAGAGCAGATGATTCTGCTTCTTCTCAACCTTCTTATCCAAGCAGTGTCGAAAATAAGCCGGTACAACCAATGGATACGAATATCGCTCAATCACCAGATGATGATCTCCCATTCTAAATGAATTTAATTTATAAATAGCAATCGATTGGAAACTAACTTCGTACCGGTTCTAGCTTCTGTTTCGTGGCTTGATGTTTGGCCACTTGTTTTAATGATTCTTATCCTTATCGTTTTATTGGCGTGCTCTGCACTAGTCTCTGGTGCCGAAGTTGCATTTTTCTCACTTACTCCTTCAGATAAAGAAGCAATTGCTGAAAAAAATGATAAACAAGCCATGACAACCCTTGCGCTGTTGAAAAAACCACGTGGTTTATTAGCAACTATTTTGATTACAAATAATTTTATCAATGTGGCTATTATTTTATTGGCTACAATGATTTCAAATGATGTTTTTCCTGCCACACCCGAAAATGCTACTATCAAATTTATTGTAGATGTATTTCTAATCACCTTTGTCCTTCTTCTTTTTGGTGAGGTAATACCAAAAGTATATTCCTCTAAAAACGGAAAAGCTGTAGCGCTTTTAATGGCGCTTCCGCTTAATGTTGTCGGTACGACATTTCCATTTAATTTATTAAAAAAAGGATTGGTGCAAGGAACAGAGATTATCAATCGACGGATCAAAAAGCGAATTAAGAGTTTGTCAACGGACGAATTAGCAGATGCGATTGAATTGGCAAGTACCGGTTATGAAGATAAACGAGACTTGGAGATTTATCAAGGAATTGTAGAGTTTGGAAAAAAGGATGTGAAACAAATCATGCGTCCACGTTTGGATGTTCATGCTTTTGAAGCAAGTTTAACCTATGGTGAAATAATGGAGGAATTGAATGATGACGGTCGTATGACACATTATTCTAGAATTCCTGTTTACCTCGAATCATTTGATCATATTGAAGGAATTTTATTCGTAAAAGATTTATTGCCTTTCTTGGATGAAGCCCCGGATTTTAACTGGAAAAGTTTGATTCGTGAACCCTATTTCGTGCCGGAAAATAAGAAAATTGATGACTTGCTAAAAAGCTTTCAAGAGCGTAAAATGCATATGGCTGTTGTCGTAGATGAATATGGTGGAACCTCAGGAATCGTGACACTTGATGATGTCTTAGTGGAAATTGTTGGCGATATTTCGGATGATTATGATGACGAGAATCTAATGTATTCTAAACTGGATGATTCTAATTTTGTTTTTGAAGGCAAAACAGCTTTAATTGACATGTATAAGGTCCTGGAAATTGACGGTGATGTTTTTGAAGAGGCTAAGTCGGAGTCAGATACCATTGCCGGGTTTGTGATTGAGCAAGCAGGTAAAATTTTAAAAAAGAACGAGCGTGTAACGTTTGAAAATTATACGTTTACAGTAGAGGCGGCTGATAACAGAAAGGTGAAGCGAATTAAAGTTACGATTTTGCCGCTTAAAGACGAAGCTGATGACGATTAAATTTCTTGTACTCATATCCTTGTTTTTTTTCATGCTCAGTTGTGAAAAGAATACCGATTTTTATCCGAAACCTCGCGGCTATATGCGCTTAGATTTTCCGGAGAGAAGTTATGCCGTGTATCAAGCGGATAGCTGTTCTTTCCAATTTGAAATTCCCGAGTATTTTGAAGTGATTGACAAGGCAAATTGCAATAAGGATATTCAAATGGATCGCTTTAATGCGACACTGTTTTTAACCTATATTCCGATTGATACAAACCTGAGCATGAATACTGAATATGCACGTAAATTAGTCTACGATCACAGTATTAAAGCTGATGCCATTGATGAAATAGCGCTGAGTGATCCCGAACGAGACGCATACGGAGTTAAATACGATATCAAAGGAGATGCTGCTTCGCCTTACCAGTTTTACATCACGGATAGTACGAGCCATTTTTTAAGGGGAGCACTTTATTTTAATGTCAAACCAAATTACGATAGTATTCGAACTAGTTTGAATTATATCGTGGAGGATTTGGATAAAATGCTTGAAACTGTTAGATGGAAATAAAATCAAAATGAATTTTGGTAAACCCATACATATCACAATTATAGGCAGTGTCATTATTGGGATATTCGTTCTCGTTTTTCTCCTCTTGTTCGATCAAATTGGGTCACTCGATTTAGGCCCCTTTTCGTTGATCCTTATTCCTTTCCTCGTTGCTGCATCTTCATTTCTTGTTTTTACGTATTTGATCGGCCAGTTTATCAATAAAAAAATAAAATTCATATACGGAATTATTAACAATAGACAGATTCCTGAAGAAACGGAAACGAATTTGAAAGAAGATGTGCTCGGAAAATTAACGGTGGAAACCGCGGAGTGGGCCGCTGTGCAAAAAAAACAAATCCGTCAATTGAAGAAGCAAGCTGCTTTTCGAAAGGAGTTTTTAGGGAATCTTGCACACGAGCTGAAAACTCCTGTTTTCAGTATTCAAGGATATATTCTGACCCTGCTTGAAGGGGGACTGGAAGACGAACGTGTAAATCGGGATTTTTTGGAACGTGCACTCTCGGGTGTGGATCGAATTTCTAATTTATTGGAAGATTTAGATGAAATTTCAAGACTTGAAACGGATCGATTTGAATTGAAAATAAAAAAGTTTGATTTAGTCAGTGTCATTCGTGACGTGTTTAATGAACTTGAAACGAAGGCCGCAAATAAACAAATTAAACTTTCCTTTGATCGACATTATGAACCTATGCAAGTTTCGGCAGATCAAAGTAAGATTACGCAAGTGTTGGTAAACCTCATCTCTAATTCGATTTCATATGGGATTATTGGTGGATCATCAAAAGTTAAACTCATTACAATTGATCGGAAAAAACTCTTGGTTGAAGTGACTGATAATGGGGTCGGAATGGACAGTCAGCATATTCCACGATTATTTGAACGATTCTATCGAGTTGACAAAAGTCGTGAACGAAATATCGGTGGTTCTGGTCTTGGATTGGCCATTGTTAAACACATTGTTGAAGCCCATCAGCAAACTATTAACGTGCGAAGTACCGAAGGAGTTGGTTCTACCTTTGCCTTTACACTTGAAAAGGTCTAACCTATTCACTTCTGTTTTTTTTATTTTTGAATATAAACTGATCGATTTTCTTTATCTTTATCCATCAAGCGAAATAAATTAGCTTTTATCCAATCTTATGTCATGAAAAAACTGACTTATTTTCTATTCTTGTCCCTCTTCCTTTCGATAGGCTCACTGACAATTGCTCAGTCTTCTGAAGCTGTTCAAATCAATGAATATCGATTTGATAAAAAGAAAGACATGGTCGTCGTGTCTATCACAACCTCTGAATCATTTATTGTCGGTGCTAATCGCTATGTTTTGCATATTGGCGGTAAATATTTTGAACGTTCATTGCACCCGGACGGACGACTAAACGAGATTCTTTTTTACATTCCACTTTCCGATTATCAGCAATTAATCGATAAAGCTGATGTTTTCCTTGTCTATGGGTTTTACCATGAAAATACAAAACTCGACAAGGAAGCGAGTGCCGAAATAGCCGTAATGGGCAAACATTGGAAGCTCGGTCAATTTTCTCCTCAAACATTCAATTAAATTTTATCCATGATGAAACATTTACTCTTCTTTTTTACACTCGTTTTTTATTCCATTAGTTCTATTGGACAAACGCCCGATCCGGGTATTCCTGGACCTTATTCTGTGTCATCTGATGAATATGATTTTGGTGATGAAGCCTTTGGAGCACCTACTTTTCCAGATTTAATTGAGGTTCGCGGTTCAGTTCATTATCCTACTGATATGTCTGATGGACCTTTTCCCGTTCTCTTTTTCTTGCACGGAAGACATTCAACCTGCTACAGTGGAGGTGGAACAAGTATTGCGTGGCCTTGCACCGGCTCATTCAGTCCCATTCCAAGTTACCAAGGGTATGATTATTTGGCGGAGCATATGGCAAGTTTAGGGTATATTGTTATTTCGATTTCTGCAAATAGCATCTCATCTACTGATAACTCAACACCTGATTACGGGATGCGCGGTCGTGGCGAACTTTTGCAGCATCATCTCGATTTATGGGACGAGTGGAATACTTCGGGTGGTGATCCTTTCGGCGATTTATTTATTGGTAAATTAGATATGGATCGAATCGGGACAATGGGTCATTCTCGCGGCGGTGAAGGAGTCATTGAGCATGCGCTTTACAACCGTGAACTTGGAGATCCTTACACCATAAAGGCTGTTTTAACGCTTGCACCAGTTGATTTTAATCGACCGGTCTTAAACGGAATTCCGATCATGAATATTGCGCCCTATTGTGATGGTGATGTTTCCGATTTGCAAGGTGTTCACTTTTATGATGACGCGCGTTATATAGACGATAGTGATACAACGCCAAAACACAATTTATTAATGCTAGGTGCCAATCATAATTATTACAATACGGTTTGGACACCGGGTTTATTTCCTGCAGGAACGGCTGATGATTGGGGATATGTAGATGGTGGTCAATCGGACGAACATTGTGGTTCTTCAGCTCCAGGAAACGGAAGGTTTGACCCCGAAACTCAACGCAATTCTTTATTGGCCTATGCAAGTGCTTTTTTTAGAGTATATGTTGGAGATGAGACGGATTTTGATCCTATTTTAAAAGTGGAAGATATAACACCTCCTGCGTCTTCTACTCTCGTTGGAGATGAGATCTTCATGTCATATCACCCGCCAAGTCAAAAAAGAGTGGACGTAAACCGAACAGATAGCGAAACTGCTGAAGTGACGAATAGCTTGGATGAAGCCGCAAGTGAAAACGGGCTAGTAACCTATAATATTTGTGGTGATGATTTTGGCGAACAATATTGTATTGGAGCGGGCGCAGGTGCAAATCAGGAACCTCATAATAAAAATGGTGGCTTAGCCGTTTTAGGTCTTTCGCAGCTTGAATTACAATGGAATTCAGGAGACGATTGGTATCGTAATGATGTGCCCACGTTTATGCAAGATTTTACGCAATTTAATGCGATTCAATTTAGAGCAGCCGTCAATTTTGACACTTCACCGCTAGACACGGATTTAAATTTTAGGGTAGAATTAACGGATTATGCTGGTGCATCCAGTACTGTTTCTGTCGCGGATTACACTGCTGCACTTTATTTTCCACCCGGTGATTTTGGTTCAACTTTACCGCGAACAATGCACAATACTATCAGTTTGCCAGTTGAAGATTTTTCTGGAGTTGACCTGACCGAAATCCATTATATCCGATTCTTGTTTAACGAATCAGGATCAGGAGCAATACTTGTATCAGATCTTCATATGAGTGCAGATGAAGAGTTGATTTTCCCTCCGATTGCCGCTTTTGCCGCTAACCTAACTGAGACCTGCACAGGTGTCATTACATTTACTGATAATTCAAGTTTCTCTCCTGCAGAATGGCTGTGGAGTTTTGGAGATGGTGAAACCTCTACGGAAGAAAACCCAACGCATACCTATGTGAGCAATGGAACGTATACCGTTTCGTTAACCGTAACAAATGAAGCAGGAACGGATGACGAGGTTGAAATAGCATACATTGTAGTCGATAAACCAGTTGCGCCAACCGGAACGGATGTTACAATTTGTGGAGAAGGTGATGTTACCTTAACAGCTTTAGGAAGTGGTGGCGGAACCTTAAATTGGTATGATGCACCAATAGACGGAGTGTTACTTGGAACAGGTGACGATTATTCGGAATTTGTCACAGAAACAACGGAATATTTTGTAGAAGAAACAGTGCCGAATGTCCTGCTCTCTGTCGGTCCTCCTGACAATACTTTTGGTAGTGGTGGCTTTTTTGGGGCGAATGATTTAAGGGGGTTGTTTTTTGATGCCTACGCTCCTTTTATTCTCGAATCAGTTCGGGTTTATGCAAATGGTGCAGGGGTCCGAACGATCGAAATTTTAGACGGTGACGGTGGTAGTGTTATCCATTCTGTTGATGTGGATATTCCAACGGGTGAAAGTGTTGTTGTCTTAAATTTACCGATTGATGTTTACAGTGGTTATTATATGAAAATTACCGGAGCCCTAGTTAATTTATTCCGTATCAATGACGGGTCACCAACCTATCCCTACGAAATTCCTGGACTTGTTGCCTTAACAGGCTCAAATGTTGCAGGATCTGAATTGGATTTTTATTATTATTTTTTCGATTGGAAAATTCGTGAGGCGGATTGCGTGAGCAGTCGTACACTTGTAACCGCAACGGTAGAACCAGGTTTTGACTTTACCGTAAGTGATGATGTTACCATTGCATCTGGCGCAACAACAACGTTAACAGCAACGGGTGGAACAACCTATTCTTGGTCGCCAACCACCGGGCTGAGTGATCCAAGTTCAGCAACGACTGACGCAAGTCCAACAGTAACCACAACGTATACCGTTACTATTACAGATGCTGAAGGTTGCACGCAAACAGGAGAGGTTACTGTTACGGTTGATGGTCAGGTGGGAGTCAATGAAACTGCAAATGAATTGTCGGTCGAGATTTTCCCTAATCCTACAAGTGGTATTTTAGCTATTCGTATTGATCACCTCAATTCACCTTATTCTCTTGAGGTTTATACAGTGGATGGGAAAAGGGTGTTTGCGAGCCTTGACGTTATTAATGACTCCATGATAACAATCGACCTGAGTCGTTTGGCGAAAGGAATTTATTATATTAAACTAACAAATGTTGATTTCGAATATCAAGAAAAAATTGTTCTCCACTAAATTTAATAGCTATGAAATTATTGTTTTATTCTATCCTTATTACACTAGTTTCGCTCTCTTGTAAAAAAGAGGGCTGCACCGATCCAAAATCGATTGATTTTTCTGAAGACGCAAAAAAAAATGACGGCTCGTGCACCTATCAAACAACGGTTATGTTTTGGCTGGATGAGTCTGATGTACCGAATTATGAATCGAATGGCGTATCTGAATTGAATGTATATGTGAATGATGAATTGAAGACGGTAGTTCCAGTTGCAAATTCTCTCGCGTCTAAACCTTCCTGCGGAACGGATAATGATTTTTCCAAATCGTATACATTTAATATGGGAAAAGAATCTAGTCGTTCTTACACCTATGCTATAATCGGTGACGACGGTGAAACATGGAAAAGTGGTTCATGGTCAGGAACTGGTAATGGGTGCATTTCCATTGATATTTAAAGGGTTTTTATTGATCCAAAACTTGGTTTATCGATTATTAAATGCCATTGGTCGTGATGCCACATTTTGTCATTAATTTATACCTAGCTTTACTTTAAATTTTACAGGGATCAATATGAAAAGAAAATTAGTTTTAGGATTTACAGCTTTGGTTTTAATGATTAATACGGGCTTCGCTCAAAGTGAGATTCAAAAATGGGCTGTAGGCATAAATTTGGGGGTAGAGCAATACAAGGGCGAGTTGGGGTCTAGTTTTTATCGTTTCGGACAAGACTTAAATGGATTTGTTGGTCTCGATTTTTCGCGTTATTTAACACCGCATTTTGATGCAGCTGTGAGCATGACCTATGGTGACATGGGGTATTACAACAATATTGATCCTATTATTTTTACACGTCAAAATATGTTTCAAGCGAGTATTTTGGGACGCTATAATATTTTGACAGATGCCTATAAATGGAGACCTTATGTATTTCTAGGTTTCGGTCACCTCAGATTTGCGGATGGATCTTATTCGCAAGGAAACACAGTGATTCCTTATGGCTTGGGATTGACCTATCAAGTGAAACCGAATATTGCGATTCGTTTGCAAGAAACATTCATGTATTCTGATTTCGATCGTATGGATGCAGATCCAAGCAAAAAATTGAATGATAGTTATTTACAACATTCGATCGGACTTGTATTTAATATTGGTAAAACAAAAAATGATGCCGATAAAGATGGTGTTGCAGACGAGGATGACGATTGCCCTTCAATTCCAGGAACGAAAGCTTCTAATGGTTGTCCTGATCAAGATGGTGATGGCGTTCCTGATGATCAAGATGAATGTCCAACACTAAAAGGAACGGCAGCAAATAAAGGATGCCCTGAATTGGATGAGAAGGATAAACAAACATTGAAAGATGCTCTATATGGTATCAACTTTGAAACAGGCAGTGACGTATTGAGCGAATCCTCTTATAATGTACTCGATCGTGTTGCTATGATTCTTAGTTTAAATGTGAATTATAAACTGATCATTGAAGGTCACACGGATAGTCAAGGAAATGATGATTTAAATATGGCTTTATCAGAGAAACGAGCAAATGCCGTGAGAAATTATTTAATATCCAAAGGAGTGGCAGCAGATCGTCTAACTGCAATTGGTTACGGTGAAACAAAGCCTATTGCTGACAATGAAACGGCAGAAGGTAGAGCTGAAAATAGACGTGTAGAATTGAAAGTTAAGTTCTAAGCTGAATAGCATTTAAATACCTAATTCCTCATTGATTTATTTCAGTGAGGAATTTTTTTGTCAAAGATATCTTGCCAAAAATAACGCATACAATTGAAGGTAAAGTTTATTCGCCTTTGCTGCAGTATCAAGGCTGGAAAATTATTTAGATGCGCTCTAAATTCGCAATCGCTTTCGAAACACTTTTTACACCTTGGAAAATTAGGCGTAATTTATTGTTACGCTCCTCCATTTTTGCATCATGTGGATTGCTCTGCACGAATTGTAAAACCTTAGTGAAATAAGTGGACTGATAATAAGGTGAATCTGCTTGCGAAACAAAATAGCCAATCATTTTATTCCCTTTGATGATCAAACGTTCAAACCCAATTTCTTTTGCCAACCAACGTAACTCAATTGATTTTATCAACTCATGTACAACTTCAGGTACAGGTCCGAAACGATCTGCCAAATTGGATTCGAATCTTGCCAAGTCCGATTTGTCATTCGTATTATCCAAGTTTTGATAAATAATAAGACGTTCGGTTACGTTGTTGATATACGTATCCGGTATCAAGAGTTCAAGGTCAGTTTCTAACACGCAATCCGTTACAAATTCATTGTTGTCGACCGAATTATCTTCCTCAAATAAATCCTTGAACTCATTTTGACGCAATTCACGCATGGCTTCATTTAGGATTTTTTGGTACATCTCAAAACCAATATCAGTTATAAATCCTGATTGTTCTCCCCCCAATAAATTTCCGGCACCACGAATATCAAGATCGCGCATAGAAATGTTAAACCCTGAACCTAAATCAGAAAAATGGGCAATCGCTTCTAATCGTTTTCTAGAGTCAGAAGGCAACGTATGCATGGGTGGAGCAATCAAATAACAAAAGGCCTTCTTATTAGAACGTCCAACTCGTCCTCGCATTTGATGCAAGTCGCTTAAGCCAAAGTTTTGTGCATCATTAATAATAATCGTATTCGCATTCGAAACATCAATTCCTGATTCAATAATTGTTGTTGCAACCAAAACATCATATTCATTATTGATGAAGTCTGTCATGAGTGCCTCAAGTTTCTTTCCGTCCATTTGCCCATGGCCTATTGCTACTCGGATATTTGGACAAAGTCGCTGAATCATTCCACCAATTTCATGAATATTTTGAACACGGTTGTGAACGAAAAAAACCTGTCCTCCACGCTGAACTTCATATGAAACGGCATCTCGAATGCGCTCTTCGCTAAATTTTATAACTTCTGTATCAACAGGTTGTCGATTGGGTGGAGGCGTATTGATTATTGACAGATCGCGTGCTCCCATAAGCGAGAACTGCAAGGTGCGAGGAATAGGTGTCGCTGTTAAAGTTAAGGTATCAACCGAAGCTTTGAAAAGTTTGAGTTTGTCTTTTACTCCAACACCAAATTTTTGCTCCTCATCAATGATAATAAGGCCTAAATCCTTAAATTTTACTTTTTTTCCTACGAGTGCATGCGTTCCAACAATAATATCAATCTTGCCTTCCTCTAATCTTTTTAAGGTTTCGTTTACCTGTTTTGTTGATTTGAAACGATTGATATAATCGATATTACAAGGCAAATCGTTCATCCTTTCTTTAAAGGTCTTATAATGTTGTAATGCCAAAATAGTTGTTGGAACTAGAATGGCAACTTGTTTGCTATCCGCAACGGCTTTAAATGCGGCGCGCACGGCAATTTCTGTCTTTCCAAATCCAACATCTCCACAAACCAATCGATCCATAGGCGAAGAAGATTCCATATCTTCCTTTACCGCAATGGTCGCCTTTAATTGATCAGGTGTATCTTCGTATAGGAAAGACGCTTCTAATTCATTTTGTAGATAGGTATCCGGAGAAAAGGAGAAACCTTCTTCAGTTTTTCGTTTGGCATAGAGTTGAATCAAGTCAAATGCAATTTCTTTGATCCTCGATTTAGTCTTGTTTTTTGTATTTGCCCATGCTTGTGTTCCAATCTTATTCATTTTTGGAACAGTACCCTCTTTACCTGAGTATTTTGAGATACGGTGCAAGGAATGGATCGACACATAAAGCACGTCATTATCTTTGTAGATCAATCGGATGGCTTCTTGAGGTTTACCATTGACATCAATAATTTCTAATCCTGAAAAAATACCAATTCCATGGTCGATATGCGTAACATAATCTCCTTTTTGGAGGTTGTAAATTTCTTTTAAAGTAAGTGCTTGCTGGTTTTTACGAAAACCCTCCTTTAAACGAAATCGGTGGTAGCGCTCAAAAATTTGATGATCTGTATAACAGACAAATTTCTTGTCGTTGTCAATAAACCCTTCGTGTAATGCAAAGGACAAGGTTACAAATTGAACGCTCGAATTTAAATCTTCAAAAATGGCGTATAATCGCTCTATTTGTTTGGCCTGACTCGATACGATAAAATTCGTAAAACCTGCTTTTTCATTTTTCTTCAAATCTTCAATGAGAAGATCAAAGTTTTTGTTAAAACTAGGTTGAGGATCTGTATTGAAATGAAAAGATTCTCCTTCAAAAAATGGTCGCGCCCCAAATTCAACTATACTGAAGTTCTTTATTGTGTTTTCAAAGGTAGGCTTGTCCAAAAACAGGTCAACAGGTGGTGTATGTTTAATTGGCGACTCTGGGAGGTTCGTGTAAATTTCTACTGCTTTTTTATAAGCATTTTGCAAGGCTTCCCCTGTCACCAAATAATCTTTGATCCAAATATTTGTCTGATTCGGAAGAAATCGAAGAATATCTTCACGTACCTCTTTGGAAATGTGCTTCTGAATGTTGGGAACCACGGTCAGGCGAGACATGGTCTTTATCGAAAGCTGATTGACAGGATCGAAGGTTCGGATCGAATCCACCTCGTCCCCAAAAAATTCAACCCGATACGGTAAATCATTTGAAAATGAAAAAATGTCAACGATTCCACCACGAACGGCAAATTGTCCAGGTTCATAAACAAAATCAACTTTCTCAAATTCATATTCAATCAGTAGTTCATTGATGAAGTCTAATGAATATTCAACCCCTTGCTTAATTTCTAAGATGGTCGCAGCGAATTGTTTTTTGGTAATTATTTTTTCAAAAAGTGCTTCTGGATAGCTTACAACAATTGAGGCATTCCCGCGATTAATTCGTTCTAACACTTCTGCCCGAGAGACAACATTTGCATTATCAGTTTCTTCCAATTGATACGGCCGCTTATAACTGTGTGGAAAAAACAGAATGTTTGACGCATTTTTGTTTAAGTTTTCTAAATCATTTAAGAAAAACGCAGCCTCTTCTTGGTCGGGTAAAATAAAAAGGTGAAATCCTTTGTGATTGCTTATAACGGAATGAGCCACTAGTGCCGCTGATGATCCAACAAGGCCTTGCAGTGAAACTTTTACAGCTTCTTCTTGCAACAAGGAGGCGATTGCTTTTATTTTATCTGAATCTTGATAGGTTTGTTTGAATTCTTCAACCGTCATGCTACAAATTTAGCCGTAATATTTTTAAAAGCCCGTCGGCTCGCGATACAAATTTTATCCATGGCATTTATAAAAATCACATCAAATCGTTTGTGATTCTTTTAAAACAAAAACCACTCAGATCATATAGGTTGACCTGAGTGGTTCGATTACGTATTCTTCCTTTTTTAGAGAGCAGCCAATGCCGCGTCAAAATTAGGCGAATGTCCAATTTCTGGTACTTGCTCTGTATACGTTACAACACCATTTTCATCTATAATTACGATTACACGTGAATGTAATCCTCTAAATGCGCCGTCCATCATTTCTAATCCATAATCTTTTCCAAAAGATCCATCAACATAGTCAGATAAGTTGATCACATTGTCTAATCCTTCAGCTCCACAAAAACGTTTTTGAGCAAATGGTAAATCTCTAGAAATGCACAAAACTTTTGTGTTTTCTAAAGTAGAAGCTTTTTCGTTAAAATGACGAACCGAAGCGGCGCAAACGCCAGTATCCACACTTGGGAAAATATTTAAAATCAATTTAGAGCCTTTGTAGTCGGCTAAAGTTGAAGTACTCATATCTGTTCCTACGAGTGAAAAGTTTGGAGCAGATTTTCCTACTGCTGGTAAGGTTCCGTTAGTTGTTGTAGGATTTCCTCCTAAAGTAATAGATGCCATAAATTGTTTGTTTAGATAAATATATTGGTCGTTGATACGAAGAAGACCTTGCAAAGAATATCTTCTGTGTGCAATATAAACAGAAATAAGTAAAATTTGTTCAGTTCAAACCGACTTTTAACCTTCGCTCGCAATGAATGACTCAAGCGTATCAACCATCTCCGTATTGCCTACAAAATAAGGTGCACGTTGATGTAATTCGGTCGGTACAATTTCCATGATACGATTTAAGCCATCCGAAGCCTTTCCCCCCGCTTGCTCGGCCAAAAACGCTAAGGGATTGCATTCGTACATCAAGCGCAATTTACCGAGTGGTGCCAAATCTGTTGCTGGATACAGATAGATCCCCCCTTTAATGATATTGCGGTGGAAATCAGCGACCAATGAACCAATATAACGACCGGTATAAGGGCGGTTTGTGGCTTCATCAATGGTTTGAGCATATTTAATATAATCTTGCACACCTTTAGAACTACGATAGAAATTGCCTTCATTCATGGAATAAATTTTTCCAGCTGCAGGGAAAGTCATCTCAGGGTGAGAAAGGACAAAAACGCCAATTCCAGGGTCAAAAGTGAAACCATTCACACCATTTCCAGTCGTATAAACCAGCATGGTTGAAGAGCCGTAAATAACGTAACCAGCAGCAAGTTGAGCTGTTCCTTTTTGCAAAAAGTCAGCCTCAGTAACAGGTGTTCCAACAGGGGAAAGTCGTTTGTAGACACTAAAAATTGTTCCTATTGAAACGTTTACATCAATATTCGAAGAGCCGTCTAAAGGGTCCATAGCGACAATATAACTTCCATTATTATCAACAGGAATAAATTCGTCGTTTTCCTCGGATGCTATACCACAAACGACCTTTCTGGCTGTCAAGGCCTTGATGAATTGGTTATTTGCGTAAACATCAAGTTTCTGTTGAGCTTCTCCCTGAATGTTGTCAGAACCTGCGGCGCCAACAATATGGCTCAGTAATCCCGCTTTATTCACTTGGTTGCTCACAATCTTTGATGCTAGACGGATCGCACTCAATAATTTTGAGAATTCACCACTAGAACCAGGAAAGTCCTGTTGCTTGTCAATGATAAACTCGCCGAGTGTTTTAACGTTTTCCATGCTCTTATTCTTAATGTGCTGCAAATAACGGGATTTTTCAAGGATTAATAAGTCAACAACATGGTTTTTTTGTACCTTTGTACACAAATAACGGTATATGCGACACAAGCTTTATCTTCTCGGTTTATTTATTTTATTCGCACACGATTTATCCGCACAATGTGCTATGTGTAAGGCGGTTGCTGAAGAACAAGCGGCCGAAGGCGAAAGTACTATTAATATGGGTATTCTCTACATCATGGTGATACCTTACATCATCCTTTTTGTTGTTTTTAGAAAGAAAATTTTTGGATTTTTGAAGGAACTGAAAATGGCCGGAGTTAGCCATACCGCAGAAAAGGATATGATCCAAGAATAAAACAGACGCTTTTTACTGGACTTAAATGGATGGCGGGAACAGTGATCCCTTTCAAAAAAAGGCATAAAAAAAACCTTCAAACTGAAAGCTTGAAGGTTTACATATTTTAATGTTTCAGAAAGCTTATTTACGTTGATCGGGATTATTTTCTGCAGCTTTATTATATTTTGCTTGTAAACGCATCCAAAATCCGAACGCAAAAAAACCAAGTACTAAGGCAAATTTCCAAAAATTGTCTCCGATTGGTTCCAATGTGTTTTGAAATAACCAATATGAAACATCCTTAATTCCATAAAAAACATCTGCTGAACTCATAATTATCATTTTGATGAGCAAATGTAATAAATAAATTAGATTAATTTTAGCCCCGTGCTTGTAAATTTATATAAAACAAAAACCCCGTTAGCTGTTTTTAGCTTTCCATTTGTCATAGCAATCATTGCTTTGTCTCTATTTTACAGCGAGCCCTCCATCCAACCCACTTTTTTTGCTTGGCAGTATGAGCTTGAGAAATCGGTTTTTGCTATGCCGCTTATGCACTATAGTTTAACTGTTTTTATTGTTTATTTGGCGGCAGTTGCACTGAATCGTTTGGTGAATGTTTTCGGATTTTTCTCTAAAAACACGTATTTACCTGGACTTATTTTTGCGATCTCGATTGTTGGTTTTGGCGCTTTTAATTTTTCTATGGATTTGATTGCATATACCCTTATCATATGGGGTATGGGTTATCTATTTCGAATTAATCGTCAAGATCCTGCCCTTTCGTATGTTTTTATGGCCGCATTTTTTTTCGGCTGCGCCACCGTTTTTGAACCCATGCTCGCCCCAATACTCCTTTTACCTTGGTTGGGATTAGCCGTGTTTCGATCCTTTATCTGGCGGGAATATTTGTTGAGTTTAATCGGCGGTGGTTTGCCATGGTTATATTTTGGTTCGACCTATTTTATGTTAACCGGAAAACTTGCGCCTACGCCAGAAATTCAAGAGGCGGCCATTCATGATGTCTTTTTTACGAGCTCCATGATCATACTCTTATGTTTTTTAATTATTCTTTTTCTATACTCTATTTGGCGTTACGTAATCGTCTTAAATACGCAACTCCTTGTCATTAAAAAAAGAAGTAGACTCTTGTTTCATATGACATGGATGAGTGTTGTTTCGCTGATCCTAGGTTGGTGGGTGAAAGATAATATTGTATTGATGTTGAATATTCCTTTTTCTATTATCATTGCAGTGCAATTGCTGAATGATCGCAACGCAACGGTTGGTAACATAATTCTCTTTGCGTGGCTAGGGATCTCTGCTTGGGTTCTTTTTTTCTAAACAGAACGGTTTTGGATCGTTGATTTAATGTCTTTCTTGATTTCAATTAACCGAATAATATTAACTTTGCAGGGCATTTTAAAATAGAGTAAATGAAATTTGGTGTAGTTACTTTTCCGGGTTCAAATTGTGATCAAGACATGATCGACACCTTGGAAACAAGTTTGGGACAACGTGTTGAACGACTTTGGCATAAGGATCGAGATCTAAAAGGTGTTGATTTTGTCGTCTTACCTGGTGGGTTTTCTTTTGGAGATTATTTGCGTTCTGGTGCAATTGCCAAATTTTCTCCGATTATGCAAGAGGTTATCGCGCACGGTCAACGAGGGGGTTACGTCTTAGGTGTATGTAATGGTTTTCAAATTTTATGTGAATCTCCATTGCTGGATGGCGCCTTATTGCACAATGATTCTCAAAAATTTATTTGCAAAAATGTCTTTTTGAAACCAACGTCTAAGGACGCAGCGATTACAAAAAGCCTCGATCATAATAAAGCGTATAAAATTCCTATCGCACATGGTGAAGGACGTTTTTATGCACCTGAAGATATGATGAAATCCATTCACGATAACGATCAAATCTTGTTCCAATATTGTGATGAAAATGGGCTCATAGACGCCGCTTTTAATCCAAATGGGGCTATTGATAATATCGCGGGAATAACAAATAAAGGTAAAAATGTCTTTGGAATGATGCCTCACCCCGAGCGTGCCTCAGATCCAAATCTAGGAAACACGGATGGCAAATTAATTTTTGAATCTATACTAGCCAATATTTAATTAAAAATATACGAATTTTTAATCCCTATTTGCGAAAGTGAACAGGGATTTTTTTTGAATTTAAATTAATACCCAAATAGATGTAATTGACAAATTAGATCATACTAAACAAGTTTGTAATTCAGTTCTAATCGTAATTTGTTTGGTTTTTTAAAATTGCGCGCGTAGCATGTTTTACATAGAATTTCTCTAATAAATGGGCTTCAAAATTTAGAATAAACCCTGTTTTTTTTAAGTATTTAAGGTTGATTAAATCATTTATTACTTCAAAGGGATTCAGTTGTTTCAGTTGAAATATGGATCCCTTTTTGTAAATTAGTCGTCTAACGTTATAGATGTCATGAAATTAATACACCTCTCATTCCTCTTTATTTTCTTTAATTCGGCTTTTGCCCAGTTAAATATTCAAAGTACAAACCTCACCGCCGAAAACATTTTAAAAGGTGATTATGACCCTACCGATTTTGTTGCTGGTGAGGTAATTGATGATCCTGATTTAATCGTTCAGGGAATCAATAGTGCAATAAATGCCGATTCGTTAAAATCTTATTTGGTTAAAATGAGCTCTTTCGTGAATCGAAACACGGGGTCAGATACTGTTTCAACAACGGAAGGGATTGGCGCAGCGAGAAGGTGGGCCTATGAAAAATTTGAACAATTTAGTACGATCCATGACAGCCGTCTCGTGACGAGTTATTTACAGTTTGATCAGCTCATTTGTGGTATGGGACAGCACCGTAATGTTTTTGCAGTTCTTCCTGGCACAGATGTAACCAATCATCAGGTGATCGTGATCGAGGCTCATTTGGACAGTCGCTGTGAAGGTGCTTGCGATACGGATTGTGAAGCACATGGAATGGAGGATAATGGATCTGGTTCGGCTTTGGTGCTCGAGTTGGCGCGTGTTATGAGTCGTTTTACCTATAAAAACACATTCGTGTTTATGCTTACTATTGGCGAAGAACAAGGTCTTTACGGAGCAAACGCTTTTTCTCAATATGCAGTCGACGAAAATATTCCAATCAAAGCAGTACTTAACAATGACGTTATTGGCGGGGTAATTTGTGGCGAAACCTCATCTGCTCCCTCATGTCCTGGTTTAAATGATGTGGATAGTACGCAAGTCCGCTTTTTTACTGAAGGGGGATTCAACTCTAAACACAAGCAATTAGCTCGTTATATTAAATTACAGTATCAAGAAGAACTCGTTGAATATGTTACCGTTCCTATGCAATTAACCGTCATGTCGGCTGAAGATCGTTCAGGCAGAGGTGGAGATCATATACCATTTAGACAGGACGGTTTTACGGCCATGCGCTTCACTTCGGCAAATGAGCATGGCAATGCAGGCGTTGGTGGAGATTATCACGATCGTCAGCACACTTCTGATGATATTTTGGGTGTTGATACTGACGGCGATATGGTACTGGATAGTTTCTTTGTCGATTTTAATTACTTAGCGAGA
>Ga0222659_1000055_pt1 | contig 74284 bp, 68 predicted proteins | sample AntAcemetagen547_FD_179850 | JGI IMG/M metagenome (GOLD analysis project Ga0222659, IMG submission 179850) | Saline water microbial communities from Ace Lake, Antarctica - #547 | ecosystem: Environmental > Aquatic > Non-marine Saline and Alkaline > Saline | place: Antarctica: Ace Lake...
TTCGCACCGCATTTGGAATTCCGTTTCCCGCGCATCGGCGAGTTCACTCAAAAAGGCGTGGAGGTCGAGATGCGCCACGCCATCGAGCCATGGCATGTGCTCGGCGAAGAAGGTGGAGCCGGTTCGACCGTGCGCTACGTGGACAGCTCGGTTGAGCGCATGCAGGTGCTGGTGCGCGGCATGATCGGCGAACGCCATTCGATCACCTGCAACGGCGTGAAAGTTCCGCTGCACCCGACCGGCACTCACGGAGAATTCGTCGCCGGTGTCCGCTACCGCGCCTGGCAGCCGCCAAACTGCCTGCATCCCACCATCCCCGTCCACACGCCGCTGATCTTCGATCTGCTGGACTCATGGAATGACCGCTCGATGGGTGGCTGCACCTACTATTCCGCGCACCCCGGCGGCTTGAGCCATGAAAACTTCCCTGTGAATTCCTACGAAGCCGAATCCCGCCGCCTCTCGCGCTTCTTCCAGCACGGCCACACCGGCTCGAAAATGGAAGCTCGCGAAGGTCCAATTAATTCGGATTTCCCGTTCACACTGGACTTGCGCATGATACCGAAGAGTCTCTGACTCATTCCCCTGCGGAAATCCTCTGATTCATGGCTGATAGCACAAGTTCCCAGTTCCAGGCAATGTCGCCGCCGCCTGCGGCCGCGCAGATTCTGCCCGCATGGCATGAAATGAACGATGCGCACGGACAGATCCGCCCGCACTGGGAAAGTCTGGGAATAAGTATCCAGCACTGGAGCTCCGATGAGCGGAATTCCATTTCCTCGGCTGCGGCAAGGATGATCGAGGATCTTGGAACGACTTTCAATGTCTACAGCGATGTCGGCAATGTGGGACAGCCCTACCAACTGGATCCGATCCCGCTGATGATTCCTCCCTCGGACTGGACCCATGTCGCTTCCGGGATGAAACAACGGATGCGCTTGATCGATACAGTATTGGCGGATCTCTACGGCCCGCAGGAGTTGCTAAAGGAAGGTCTGATCCCGCCGGATTTGGTAAATGCCAGCCCGGCGTTTCTCCAATACGCGCGTGGTGTGCAACCGATCGGCGGGCGTTTCGTCGTCACCACCGGATGTGATTTGGTGCGCTCCGCCACCGGCCAGTGGACCGTGCTGCGCGACCACACCAACGCACCGGGCGGACTCGGCCAGGTATTGGAAAACCGCTACGTGACCTCGAACCTCCTGTCCGAGCAATTCGATGCCCTCCAAATCGCGCGACTGGGTAACTTTTTCGACATGGAGCGCAGCACCCTGCAATCGCTGCTACCCCGCCACAACAAGACGCCCAACGTGGTGTTTCTCACTCCGGGATTCCGTCATCCGTCATACTTCGAACATGCCTACAAGGCGAGACTGCTCGGCTTCCCCCTGGTGGAACCGGCGGATCTGACTGTCCGCGAGCGACGCTTGTTTTTGAAAACCCTTTCAGGCCTGATACGCATTGATGGCGTGGTCAACCGACTCGGCGACGATGGACTGGATCCGCTCGAGCACTGGGTTCGCGGCGGCGGTGGTGGTATCCCCGGCATCATCGAGGCTTGGCGCACGGGAAATGTCGCGCTGGCCAACGCGCCGGGCGCTGGGTTTGCCTCGACACCCGCGCTCATGCCATTCCTGCCCGGGATCTGCCGCAAATGGTTCGGTGAGGATATCAAACTGCCCTTCATCGAAACCTGGTGGCTGGGCCAGGCCCACGTTCGCAAGCGCGTGCTTGATGAGCTGCACCGTTACGTCCTGATATCCGCCTTTGGCAGCGACGAGTTGCTACCCCTCCGCTGCACCAGTCTCTCACCATCCGCACGCAAGCAATGGATCGCAACCATCGAGGAGCGTCCCTACGACTTCGTCGCCCAGCTCGATATCTCGCCGAGCGAGGCTCCCTCCTTAGAGTCCCGTGGCATTCGCCAACGCCCCATCATCTGGCGCTCGTTCGCCCTGCACACGCAGGATGGCCCGGAAGTCCTGCCGGGCGGTCTTGCGAGAGTCGGGAAGTCCGGCCAGGCACCGCAGCTCTGGCCCGGTCATGCGGGATACACCAAAGACGTTTGGGTTCCCGACAATGACGCGGACTTCAGGACAAAAACGAATTTTAAAATTTCCGGTTCCGCCAACAACCGCCACCCGTCGGCGTTGGAAGTACCCAGCCGAATCGCCGAACAATTGTTCTGGGTCGGGCGCTATGCCGAACGGATCGAATTGGCCACCCGATTGTTGCGCGTCACTCTGCGTAATCTCAGTGGAGAAACCGGACGCCATCAGCAGGAACAACTCAAAGCCTGCCTGACACTGATTCGCGGCACCCGCCTGGTTCCCAAGGACGTTGTCATCCCTCCCGGCCAAGCACTCAGAACCCTCTCAAACCTGGCCCACGATCAAGCCGCCCGGGGTGGCATTCCAAACCTGACACGCTCCCTTCTGCTCAACGCTGCCGCCGCCAGAGACCGGCTTTCCGACGACACATGGCGTCTTTTCAACCGCCTCGAGGGCATCGTCCACGCACCAGCAGGAGCCCCAAGTGCCTCGCAACTGCTACGCAACCTCGACACTCTCGTACTCCACCTCTCCGCGTTTTCAGGTATGCAGGCGGAGAACATGACCCGCGGCCAGGGCTGGCGATTTCTGGAAGTGGGACGCCGGATCGAGCGCGCACTTGGAAATCTCAAATTGCTCAGAACCGCTGCCGAACAAAGCGATGGAGAGACCCTGCTGCTGTTTCCCCTGTTGGAAACCTGCGACAGCGTCATGACCTACCGCCGCCGCCATTTCTCCCGGCCCCAGCTCGATGGTGTCATCGAACTCATCTTCTTTGATCCCACCAACCCCCGCTCGGTAGCCTATCAGCTCGGCGTGCTCGACCGGGAAATCATCAGTTTCTCAGGAGACCCGGAATTCGGACTCCTGCCAAAAATCCGCGAACACCTGCTGGAATTGGCTCAACGTATCTCCGACACAACCATTCCCGATGCTGCGGAATTCGACCGCATATTCACCTCGCTGGAAGTCTTCGCCGACATGATCACCCAGCACTACTTCAGCCACTCGGTGCGGAGGGTTTATTGACATGAAATACAACCTCGTCCATCGCACGAAATACACCTACGAGGGTGCCGTGACCGTGTCCCACCACCTGGCGAGACTCGCCCCCCGCACCCTGCCGGGACAACGCTGCCCATGGCACGAACTCGCTATCGTGCCGGTCCCGGTGGGCCGTGGCGTGCACCTGGATACCTACGGCAACGTGACCTCCTATTTCGAAATCGAAGGTAAACATGAATCTCTTGAAGTCACCGCCAAAAGCCTCGTGGAAGTCTTCCCCACCCAACATCCCGACCCATCCACTACGCCTCCCTGGGAGCAGGTTCGCGATGACTGCCAGGTGGAAAAGCTCACTCCCTCATCCGAGGCGGGCGCTTTCCGTTTTGCCTCGCCAATGGTTCCTCTCGGCCACGAGTTCGCGAATTTTGCCAGACAGGAATTCAGCCCGTCCCGCCCTGTTCTCCAAGCGGTGCTGGGCCTCACAGATCGTATTTTCAAAGAATTCAAATTCGACCCACGGGCCACGGATGTAACCACGCCGGTCACCGATGTGCTCAAAAAACGCGCCGGCGTTTGCCAGGATTTCGCGCACCTGATGCTCGCCTGCCTGCGCTCGCTCGGCCTGCCCTGCCGTTACGTCAGCGGTTATCTCGAAACCGCGCCACCTCCGGGAATGCCCCGCCTCACAGGAGCGGATGCCTCACATGCGTGGGTCTCCGTTTTTTGCGGCGAAAGCACCGGTTGGGTCGACTCTGACCCCACCAACAATCTGCTACCCGGCGAGCGCCACATCACCGTCGCATGGGGGCGGGATTTCTCCGATGTCAGCCCCTTGCGCGGTGTGACTCTCGGCGCGGGAGGACAAAAACTCTCTGTCTCTGTCGACGTAGTCCCGCAGGACGATCGCTGAGTCATTCCGGCGATTCTACCCGAACCTGGCATTCACAGGAATGGAAATACCCAACAGCGCCCCGCCAACCTCACGGCTGCTTTCAAAAAAACCGGTTCCATCCTTTTGGAATCCGATTGAAACATCCCCGCCCGCATGCAAGTTTCGCCCGTGATTCCACCATCCGCAGCTTCTGCCAAATCATCCAAGCCCAAGTCACCGAAAAAATGGTCACCTGAGAAATCATCCGAGCTCTACGGAGTCGAGTCATGGGGCCACAAATTTTTCGGAGTGAACAAGGACGGCCACGTCACGGTCAAACTGGAGGACGGCGAGAATAGCGCCAGGATTTCCCTCCACAATATTGTCGATGGCCTGCGCGACCGGGGAACCCACCTCCCGGTCCTGCTCCGTTTCCGCGACCTGCTGCACTCCCGTATCACCGAAATCAACGAAGCCTTCCGCGAGGCGATCAAAGTCACGAACTATCAGGGCAACTATCGCGGTGTCTACCCGATCAAGGTCAACCAGCAACGCCAGGTCATCGAGGAAATCGCCGAGTTCGGAAAAAGATATCACTACGGCCTCGAAGCTGGCTCCAAGCCCGAGCTGATCGCTGCCCTCGCACACATGCACGATCCCGAAGCCTACATCATCTGCAACGGCTACAAAGACGAGGAGTTCATCGACCTCGCCCTCCACTCCCAGAAAATGGGTATGAAAATCATGCTGGTCCTGGAAATGCCCAGTGAACTCGATCTCATCCTCGCACGCTCAAAAAAAATCGGCGTCCTCCCCAACCTCGGAATCCGTATCCGTCTTTCCACCAAAGGCTCCGGCCACTGGCAGGAATCCGCAGGAGATAAATCGGTTTTCGGACTCAATGCCGCCCAGGTCATCGGCGTCGTCGACTCACTCAAAGCCAGCGGCCACTTGCCCTGCCTGAAAATGCTTCACTACCACCAAGGCAGCCAGATTCCGAACATTGCCGCAATTCGCGAGGGCTGCACCGAAGCGGTCCGTATCTACTGCGATCTTGTCAAGGAAGGCGCACCCATGGGCGTACTCGATATGGGCGGTGGCATGGCTGTTGACTACGATGGCTCTCACACGAATTTCGCCTCCTCCTGCAACTACTCCATCCAGGAATACTGCACTGACATCGTCGAAGTCGTCGCTCAACAGTGCGACCGCGTCGGAGTGAAACACCCCAACCTCATTTCCGAGTCCGGCCGCGCGGTCGTCTCCTACTACTCGGTTCTCGTTTTCAATATCCTTGATGTCACCTCTGCTCAGACCACCGACAAGGAACCGGAAATGCCTGAAAAATCCCCTCAGAACCTTGTCAACCTGTTCCACGTCAACAAGACCCTGAGTAAAAAAAATCTCCAGGAAGCCATGAACGACGCGGTCTACTACCGAGATCAGGTCCGCGCCATGTTCCTTTACGGCGCTGCCACCCTGCGTGAACGCGGTCTTGCCGAAGCGTGGTATTGGCACATCCTCACCCGCATTTCAAACATGATTTCGGATATGGACGATATCCCGGAAGAACTCCGCGAACTCTCCAACAGTCTCGCTGATTTCTACTACGGAAATTTCTCCCTCTTCCAATCGCTCCCTGACTCATGGGCCATCGACCAACTCTTCCCGGTCATGCCTATCCACCGCCTTGACGAACGCCCGAAACACCGCGCCGTACTCGCAGACATCACCTGCGACTGCGATGGCAAGATCGACCGCTTCATCGACAAAGAAGATGTCGCGAAAATTCTTCCTCTCCATGAGCTGAAACCCGATGAACCCTACTACATCGGAGTCTTCCTGGTCGGGGCCTACCAGGAAACTCTCGGCGACCTCCACAACCTCCTCGGTGACACCAACGTCGTCGGCGTTCATCTCGAGAAAGGCAAACCCGTCTACACCCATGAAATGGAAGGCGACACGGTAGCCGACGTTCTCTCCTACGTCGAATTCGACCCCAAAGAACTCGTCTCAAAATTCCGCAACTTCGCCGAAAAAGCCGTCAACGACGGCCGCATCTCCCCGAAAGAGCGAAAGGAGATCATGGACCTCTATCGCACCGGCCTCGCTGGTTACACGTATTTCGAAAGTTGAGCGCTCCGCCAGTTTCGATCACCGAAATTTACCGGCGATCTCTTGCAGGTGGTTAGCGGTTTCCGCATCAACCTCGAAAGCAGGAAACTCACGGACTGCTCCTTCAGGGCTTTCTTGGAACACCGTTGCATAAAATACCAGCGCTGACAGATAGCTACCCACGGGATTAAGGTGATGAAGATCGGCATCATATAGATCGATGCCAGGAGTTTCCCGGACGCACAGGGAAACGGCATCGCCGACGCGGGCGATACGGACGGACTTACCGGGATTTTTTCCCGTCAAAAGGGCCTGAAGTGCGCGGTATGAAACTTCCAGTTCAACGTCCATATCATTGAAATCACGAAAAGGAGCGAGCCTATCGCCATCCTGATACCAGCTATGACCGGGCTTCCGCGCCCAAGTGCGATATAGGATGATTTCCGCCTCCGGGGAAGTTGCCCAGATCAGTTCGGCAAGCGCCTCACCACTTCGGAAGAAATTCTCCCGGTTTCCCGTGCGGGTTGGCTTGGAGCTGAAATCCTGAATGACTACCTTGTCCCAGACTTTGGATGCAATGGTCGCAGTGGTTTCCTCGCTGGCGAGGTGGAAAGTCCAGTCCTTCCCGCTCACAGCGGCCATCGTGACGGAAGTTTCTTTCCCTTTCCCGACTGCGATAGCCTGAAAGATCGCAGGCACTCCGCCGTGATCCTTGACTCGTCCATCATGCCCGTGGGTGAAGCTATTTCCGATAAAAAGCACATCGTCGGCGAGCGCTATTTGCGAAATGATTGTGATCGCAATAAGGACCAATGGCTGAAGCAGGAAGAATTTTGGAGAGAATCGCATAACGGTAGTGAGGGTGAGGAAAGGAACCACCTATTCCGAGCGGATAATCGGAGATCTCCACAAAGCCAGATCTGAATAATCCCGACTTGCATCCGGGCGCCTGAGCAGGTCCCCTCAACCCTATGGAATCACACGAATGGAATGAGCGAACGGAAGAGGGCAAACGATTCTACCGTGGCAACTTTCACGGCAAGGAGTGGCGTATCATCACCACCCTCAAAACCGACCCCGATTGGGAGCATCTGGAGGAACCTTCAGAAGAGGTCTGGAGGGCCCTCCGCGATGTCGTCTGGAAAAAATATCAACGCAAACGCTGCCCTTGGGAACGGGTGGCGGGGATCGATAGGATACTTGGCGACGAGGTGCCTGAATGATCCCGCGCGATCTCAGTGCGAAAGTGGATTGTCACCCGAGGCATCCCCGAGATGTGACTGATTTTCCGGTAGGAATTTTTTAAAGCGGGTCTTGTCGATCGCTTTCATGTAAGCCTCCTGAGGAGAAATCATCCCCTCGCGAAGCTTGGACCAGATAGACTCGTCCATGAACTGCATCCCCTCATTCTTACCCCCGGTGATCACGTCGTAAAGTTTCTGCGTCGCACCTTCCCGAATGATCGCTGCCACTGCGGGAGTTCCGAACATGATCTCGTGAACCGCCACCCGGCCCGGCTTATCCACACGTTTGCAAAGAAGCTGCGCTACCACGCCCCTCAGAGAGGCGGATAACATCGTTCGGACCTGCGATTGCTGGTTCGCTGGGAACACGTCGATAATACGGTCGACTGTCTTACGAGCGTTGTTGGTATGCAAGGTTCCGAAAACCAGAAGTCCTGTTTCCGCCGCAGTGAGCGCGAGGGATATCGTTTCAAGGTCGCGCATTTCTCCAACAAGAACGATATCGGCATCCTCACGCAGTGCCGCCCGAAGACCATCCGCGAAAGAGGGTGTCTGGATGGGCACCTCACGCTGTGTGAGAATCGAATTCTTGTTGCCATGAACGAACTCGATCGGCTCTTCGATGGTGATGATATGGCGCGAGAAATTCGAGTTAATGTAATCCAAGAGCGCGGCAAGCGTCGTGGATTTCCCCGAGCCGGTGGGTCCTGTCACCAAGACCAGACCCGAGCGCATATGCCCGAATTCCTTTACAATCTCGGGGACTCCCAACGCTTCCAGGGGCATGATCTCGGTCGGAATCAGCCGGAAGACCGCAGCGAGTCCGTTCTGCTGCTGAAGATAATTGCACCGAAAGCGCGAGTCCTCATCCATCTCATAGGCGAAGTCGAGATCGCCCTCTTCCAAATAATGCTCAAATGCCTTCGGATCACAAATTTCGGCGAGCATTTCTTTAAACGATTCACTCTCCAGAACCTCTTCACCCTCGATCGCACTCACGGCCCCGTGAACACGGATCTTGGGCGGCTGTCCCTCGGAAAGGTGTAAGTCGGAACCTTTGCTTTTTATGAGGTGCTTGAATAGGGCGTCGATTCTTGCCATGTCGATATGTGGGTTTGGACGGAAAATTTGATTCTTGGGAAATTCAGGAATGGAGGAACGATCTCATTTGCGCCTTGTCATCAGAGCGGAAAAGAAGCTCCTCAGCTGTGATCTTGCCTTTGACATAGAGCCTGCGTAGGGATTCGTCCATGGTGATCATACCGACATGCTTACCGGTTTGCATGATCCCCGGTAGCATGTATGTCTTCCCCTCACGAATACAGTTCGCAACGGCTGGAGTGTTCACAAGCAACTCGGTGGCAAGCACACGCCCATCACCCTCTACATTGGGAATGAGCTGCTGGGAAAGGATTCCACGAAGTGATTCGGAAACCATGATCCGGATTTGCTCGCGCTGATCCGTGGGGAATACGTCGAGCACGCGGTCGAGCGTGCGCGGAGCATTGCCGGTGTGAAGCGTGCCCAAGACTAGGTGTCCCGTTTCAGCAGCTGTGAGAGCGAGTTGGATCGTCTCAAGGTCACGCATTTCTCCGACCATGATCACGTCAGGATCCTCCCGCAACGCACCACGGAGCGCCCTTGCGAATGACTCGGTATGTTTATGTACCTCGCGCTGGTTCACATGGCATCCTTTGGAATCAAAAACATACTCGATAGGGTCCTCGAGCGTGAGGATATGATCTTCTCGGTCCTGGTTGATGAAATCCACGATTGAAGCAAGCGATGTTGATTTACCGGACCCCACCGAACCGGTCACCAGTATCAGACCATTCTGGTAACGGGTGAGCGGGATGATGTGCTCAATCGGAAGGCCGATTTCCTCCATGCTGCGAATCTGGGAATTAATGATTCGAAACACCATGTCGTAACCAAGCCGCTGTTTCACGATGGAGGCCCTGTAGCGGCCATCAGTTCCTTCGTATGCGAAATCAATATCGCCACGCTCTTCGAGACGTTTCCACTCTTTTTCCCCAAGGAAAGATTTGACGAGATTCTCAGTTTCGTGAGGCTTCAAAGGTTCGTGATCAGGCCAGATTGCGCCGAGGGTCCCGTTCAGCCGCCAAGCTGGCGGGTATGCGGTTGCTAGATGGAGATCGGATGAACCAAATTCACGTCCGAGCTTAAGATACTCATCAACGTGATCTAATACGTGGTGTTCAGGCATTTGTGGAAGGAGGGCTTTAAAAAGTGTGATTTTTGGGTCTGTCGCAAACGATGGTAAGTTCTCACTGTTCTTCAGTTTGACTCACAGCGAATATCTAAAACAAGTTTCTCGTCTTCTGTCAACGTGGGGCTCGCTCTATACCGGGAGGCTTGTTCATCCCTCCTCTGGCCAAATAGTTTGCAACGTAGTCCTTCAGTAACTTTGTCGCATAAATTTTTACGGCTGGCTTTGAAAGGACAACTAGAATTCTCAACAACTTGGGAAGTGAACTTTTTGTTTTCTTCAAGGTCTTCACCTCATCGCGCTTCCTTTTGCGTGACTTGAATAGGAAGCTCCCGACGAAGCCAACCAAGATAGATCCGCCAATCCATTTGACTGGTTCGACCCTCAAGGATTCTTTTAACCGCGAGGGCAAATCAAGCTTACGCTTGAGAACATGGTGGGTCTGGCTGATCGAAAGTCGGGCAGCCTCGCTTCTCCGAACCAGTTCTCCGAGGTCTACTGCTTTTTGGGTTGATTTAGCCATTCTCGGTCTTTCTCGAATTCAGATCGGGTGATTGGGAATGAATCTGCGGATTTGGAACGTGATAAAAGTAACGCGATTACAGCTACGAAAATGTGCCCGCCTGCTACAGCGAAGGCTGCCTGATACCACTGCCAAGAGTAAGTCAAAACAATCACACCTACTATCCCTGCCGCAATGAGCAGCCAAGCAATAATAAGAAAAAACGCAGCAACGATAAGGAGAACAACTTTCCCAAATACCGAGCTGACAGCCTGTTTTGACTCCGCCTGTATGATCGCGATTCTCGAAGACACTAGGCATGGAATGGCCTGCTTCCAGTTATCGGGAAGTCTACTTCTTTCAGAGTCCGGAGTTACTCCTTCCTCTAGGTCATTCATGGCAGATTTTCCATAATCGGCGCTCATTTTCAGGGTTCAATGCGAGGTCGCCTTGTCGTCAACATCCACTCTTTTTTAACTAGGGGAAATAAGAGCGTGTCCATACGATTCAGTCGGACCTCTCCCGTTTCTACCGGCGGGTGATGAGACCAATAAGAAAACCGACGCCCAATGCGCCGAGAACTGCCTTGGTTGGATTCTGGCGAATGTAGTCTTCAGCGGTGACCTGCATCTCTTTGGCCTTCACTCGTGTGTCGTCCCACTGTTGCTGAGCGTTTGCCTTGACCTGTCCGGCTTTTTCGGTGGCAGCGGCCTTGTAGTGATCTGCTTTTTCGGTTGCAACAGCCTTGTAGTGATCGGCTTTTTCGGATGCATTTGCTTTGAACGCAGTCGCAGCTTCCACTGCCCGGTTCTTGACGTTGGTGGCTTGCTCGCCGGTCGTCTTGGCGAAATCAGAAGCCGCATTGCGGAGGTCCGAGGCTGCATCGCTCGGTGATGGTGCGGTTGCATCGGAGGCACTGGCCTTTTTTGGAAATGGATTCTCGGTCATAATTTTGGAGTGTTTATTGGGCAGATGACATTATTACAAGCATCTCCTGTTCCAAGCGATTCTACAACTCGTGCGGTCTAGCGCAAGAACACATTGGAAAATGAAGAAATGATCACATCCAAGTGTCAATGCGCCCGCCGCAACGCCCCTTCCATCGGCAATTCAACAAACCTAACCGAATTTCTCCCTAACGCTTGAGCTGATTCTCGATCCGTTCGATTCGCTCCCGCAAGCCGGGCTGTTTTTCAAGCTCGGAGGAAACCTTCTTACATGCGTGGATCACAGTGCCGTGGTCCCGCCCCCCGAAGGCCTCACCGATTTCCATCAGCGAAGTATGTGTCATCGAACGACTGAGATACATGGCGATCTGTCTTGGGAAGGCAATACTCGCAGGCCTGCGCCGTGAGATCATGTCAGCCAACCGAAGGTCGAAAGTCTCGGCAACCACTCTCTGGATTCCATCGATGGTCACCTGTCGGCTTGCCTCTTCCTGGATAAAGTCGCGCAGCAAATACTCGACTTTCTCCACAGATACACTCTCCCCTGCCAAAGACGCGAACGTCGCGACTCTGACCAAAGCTCCCTCAAGACGGCGAACGTTCGAGCGGATCTTCTCGGCAAGAAAGGTCAGCACGGCTTCATCGACGGAGACTTTCCACTCCAAAGTCTTCTTCTTGAGAATCGCCATCCGGGTTTCCAACTGCGGAGCCTGCAACTCGACAGCAAGCCCACATTCGAAACGTGAAATTAAACGCGGCTCGATACTCTTGATTTCGCAAGCCGGGCGATCACTCGTGAAAACCACCTGGTTACGACCATCTAGAAGCGTGTTGAAGGTGTGGAAAAACTCCTCTTGGGAGCGCTCTTTCCCGGCAAGAAACTGGACATCGTCGACCAGCAGAACATCCGAACTCCGGTAACGCCGACGGAACTTTTCGATATCTCCCTTGCGGATGGCTTCGATAAACTCATTTGTGAAACGTTCACAGGTCAGATATATCACCCTGGTATCCGGACGACGGCGCAGGATTTCCTGCCCGATAGCGTGCATCAGGTGGGTTTTCCCCAAACCTGAACATCCGTGGATAAACAGCGGATTGTAACCGACTCCGCTTTTCGTAGCAACAGCCTGGCATGCCGCGTGGGCAAACTGGCTGTTGCTGCCCACAACAAAATTTTTGAAAGTGTAACCTGGATTCAAGCCCGCTGCCTTTGCGCGCTTATCAATCATTTCGCTCGACAATTCTTGCCGGAGCACAGGCTCGGATTTCTCCGGATCTGTTTCCAATCCCACTGCCATCGCGTTCTTGGCAACCGCGATTTTCACATGATGCATTCCTTCATTAAACTCTCCCGCTGCGAGTATCAATTCCGGAAGATAGTTCGTCTCGATCCAGACCTGATGAATTTCGCCAGGAACGAAAATCGTTCCCACTCCGTCAGCGACACCTTCCCATTTCGCGGCACCGAACCACCTTTGAAACGCATCTTTGCCGATGGACTTCTCGAGCTTCATCGCAATCCTTATCCAGCTTTCAACGACGTCAGGAGTTGCACTCGGCTGAGGTTGCTCTCGATTCATCAATGTCTCTGGCTTTAGGATTTCCGACGGATTTTTATTCATGACCAATTAAAACCGTACGTCGCTCAACTCCCCCCATGGACACCTGAAACGCAACGGTCTTCGAACAGTGAACGAGAATTTTCAGTGCGGAAAATTCTTTTGAAGCCACTCTAACAGAGAGAAGTTTCTCCCCGTATTCCACAAGCGTTCCACGGAAATAAATTTTAAAATCTTGACTAAAATTTTGCTTAGCTTTGCCAAAGCATTACGCCTTCTATTTCTTCAGAATTCGCGCAATCCGTTGAAGATTAAGTATCTACGCTGTGACGAACTTGTAACAAAAAATTATTACTGTTTCACTACGCGCGGCGCGGCCAGATGAAGGTCACCAGCAACAGCGAGTTGTATCAACCAGAAACCATATAGCCGCCCGCCCTCTTCGTCAGCTTCTCCCAAGTGCTCTGTCAAAGCCTGAAATATAGAATATCCTCACCTGTAGCTTATGTTCGGAACGCGACTGACTCCAGTCGCGCAACTCGCGCGCGCGCTTCAAACCCGTAACTCCCCTACCCTACAATTCAGAGCTGACAGAACCCTTGTCGCGTTTGAAAAGCCCCCCGATCAATCCACTACCCAATGTGATTAACGCATTGATCGGGAAAAACCACTCCGAAGCCAGCTTGGGTCGGCTGTCGACTAGTGCCTTTGCCACATCGTTCTGCCCGAGCATCTCCAGGATACTGATCATTTCCGGACGAAAATAAGCAACCAACAACACCGATAGACAGGTTCCCACAACCAAACCGATTCCACTCGCCCTCCATGGAATCAACGCTGCCATCAAAACTCCCAGCAGCGGACCGTAGGTGTAAGCAACCATTCCAAAAGCCAGACCAATCAAATCACTGTCTTCGTTCCGCTGGTAGATCTGCCATAAGAGTAATCCGGCAAGTGTTAGAATTACCCCCCAAATCAATACAGCTATCCGCGAAATCTTCACCATCCGCGACCCTTGCCCCTCCGCTTCCATTCGATCTTGGCCGTAAATCACCGACAAACTCGTCTGGCTGAGCGCCGCCAGAATTGAATCCAAACTCGATATGGCCGCTGCGAATGCTCCGGCCAAAATCAATCCGCTGAGACCCACTGGCACCTCACGCACAATCCAAGCCGGAAACACGTTATTGGGACTCGCCGCGAACTTGGCCGCCAAACCTGCCTCCGGCGGATACTGCTGATACCAGGCAAAAAGACCCGATCCCACCGCCAGCATCAGAATAGTAATCACAAGCGAAACACTACTCCAGCACATCGCCTTACGCGCATCACTCACATTTCCACAGCAGAACATGCGTTGCGTATTGAGTTGATCCACCCCGAAGGCCGTGAAGTTCTGGAACGGCATCGCCAACAAGCCCACCCACAACGTGTAGCGCAACTCCGGCTTTTCAAAAGGTGCGGTCAGATCGAGGAAGCGCATCTTATCAATCGCAACTCCATCCACCACCACCTGGTTCAAGGCCACAATCTCGCTCCAACCCAACCCTTTCACCAACAGAAACAAGGCCAACAGCCCACCGAAGACAAATAGACAGAACTGCATCACATCGGTCCAAATTACCGTTTGCATCCCCCCCATCAAAGTCCACATCACCGCCACCAAGCCTATCACTACGATACAAAACTCCACTGGCATCCCTGTCACCTCCCGTAAAATAATCGCCGTCACCAACACCCGCACACTCTGCCCGAGGACCGAACCCACGGAAAACAATGCCGTCACCAAAGTCTTCACTTTTGCCCCGAGCCGATTGCCCATGAAATCATACGGGCTGTAAATTTCCTTCTCGTAATAAAGGGGAACCAACCAATAAGCCACCGCGAAGCGAGCCACCATCGAGCCCAACCCCCACTGCAAATAAGTCCAATCGCCCTGTAGTCCGAAAACAATTCCCGGCACCCCGATAAATGTCAGCGCACTGATCTCCGTGGCGATCATCGATCCGCTCACCGCCCACCACGGCAAGGTCCTTCCACCCAAAAAGAAATCCTTAATACTCGCCTGCTGCCCGCTCATCTTATGCCCCACCCACGTCGTCAGCAACAGGTAGCCGATCAACACAGCCCAATCCCAATATGTGAAATTCAAATCTATGGCACCGAGGAACATAGCCGGAGGCTAGCCCTTCGGACTTCTGAACCAAGTTTGAATTTCATATCCACCCGCTTCCGCTTTTCAGTTCCCAAGTCTCTCTCACTCGCCTTTAATAACCCCATGGCAGCCAAGGAAAAACTAACCGAACCCGAACTCCCAAAACTCGTCCAGGACGACCCATGGCTCGAGCCACAGACCAATTCTATCCTCCGCCGCACCGCTCGCTTCGAAAACGCGCTCTCCGAAATCCGGGAAAAACACGGCTCACTCTCCGCCTACAGCCGCGCCCACCGCTATTGCGGAATCCATTTCAAACCAGCTGAAAAACTCTGGACCGTCCGTGAGTGGTTGCCCGAGGCAAAAGCCGTTTCCCTCATCGGCGATTTCAACCAATGGAACCGCGACTCCCATCCGCTCGTAAGAACCGACAACGGCATCTGGGAAATCAAGCTCCCCGCCGACGAACTCAACCACGGCGACAAAGTCAAACTCCACATCCACGGCGCCGACGACTCACATCTCGACCGCCTCCCCGCCACCATACACCGCGCCGTCCAAGACCCTACAACCCACGACTACATCGCCCAGATCTGGTCACCGCCGGAAGCTTACGTTTGGAAAAACGATTTCGACCCCTCGGAAATCAAAACTCCATACATCTACGAAACGCACACCGGTATGTCCGGCGAAGAACCCCGCGTCCATTCCTACCGCGAATTCGCCGACCACATTCTCCCCCGCATCAAAAAGGCCGGATACAACACGATCCAACTCATGGCCGTCCAAGAGCATCCCTACTACGGCTCCTTCGGCTATCACGTCTCCTCGTTCTTCGCCGCCTGCTCACGCTTCGGAACTCCCGAGGATCTCAAATACCTCATCGACACAGCGCACGGCATGGGCATCGCCGTCCTGCTTGATATCGTCCACTCACACGCGGTCAAAAATATCTCCGAAGGCCTCAACAACCTCGATGGCTCCGGCCACCAGTATTTCTACTCCGGTGAAAAAGGCGATCACCCGCAATGGGACTCCAAAGTCTTCGACTACGGCCGCCCCGAAGTCCGCCAGTTCCTCCTTTCTAACGTCCGCTACTGGCTCGAGGAATTCCGCTTCGATGGCTTCCGCTTCGACGGCATCACCTCCATGCTCTATCACTCCCACGGAAACCGCGCCTTTGGTGCCTACGACGACTATTTCGGCGACGACGCGAACGAAGAAGCCATCCTTTATCTCAAACTAGCCAACGAACTAATCTCGGAAATCAAACCCGGTGCCATCGTCGTCGCCGAAGACATGTCCGGCATGCCCGGCCTCTGCCGCCCGAATTCCGAGGGTGGCGTCGGCTTCACCCACCGCCTCGCCATGGGCATCCCCGACCACTGGATCAAACTCCTCAAAGACCAGCGTGACGAAGACTGGAACATGGACGAACTCTGGGGCGTCCTCAACAACCGCCGCCACGGCGAAGCCACCATCGCCTACGCCGAAAGCCACGACCAGGCACTCGTAGGAGACAAAACCATCGCCTTCCGCCTCATGGACAAGGAGATGTACTGGCACATGGCAAAGGACGACGACCATCCCGTCATCGAACGCGGCATCGCACTCCACAAAATCATCCGCCTCATGACACTCGCCTTCGGCGGCGAAGGCTGGCTCAACTTCATGGGCAACGAATTCGGCCACCCCGAATGGCTCGACTTCCCACGTGAAGGAAACGGCTGGTCCTACCATTACTGCCGCCGCCAATGGTCACTCGTCGATAATCCTGCCCTGAAATACGACTGGCTCGCCGACTGGGACCGCGACCTCGTCGCACTCGCCCAGGAAAAAAATCTGCTCCAAGCACCACCCGCCAACCTTCTCCACGTCGACAACCCCAACAAAATCATCATCGCCGAACGCGCCAACCTGATTTTCATCATCAACCTCTCCCGCGACAAATCCATCCCCGGCTACGGCGTCAAACCCCACAACCAGACCACCCACAAACTCCTGCTCGACTCCGACGAGAAAAAATACGGCGGCCACGACCGCCTCGACCACTCCGTCAACTACCCAGTCCACAAAGACGGCCAGCTAAAATTCTACACCACCTCCCGCTCCGCCATCGTCCTCGGATGAATCTACTGAAGAGGCGGTTTTAAACCGGCCTCAGACGTAGTATGTTTGCTATGCATACAACATTTTCAAAGTTCACTGTCATCGATTTCATCGAATAGATCATAGGCTGGTTTTTTTCCAGTTCTTCGATACACCTCCGCATCCACAACTGTTTTCCGCAACCAAGAGTTCTCACTCATAGCAGCTGGACTAATGACCCCTACCAACGCATCGATAATTGTCGGTCGCCCAAGATAATCTCGCATAATGTTTCGCTTGTGGAGGTCACCAACGATCCAAGGCGATCCCCCGACACTCATGATCGCAACGCTTTGCCGAAAACCACCTCTCTGCGGCACGATCGCACGGATTTCTTGAATCGAGGCCTGCAAATCGGCCTTGAAGTCCTTGTAGGGGTAAGCCACCGGCTGTTTTGCGATCAGGTAATCTCCACTGTCGGCAAGTCCCACAATTTCCGTAGCTAGAGCCCCTGCATCATTCAATATGGCCAGCTTCATCAGCGTGTGTCGCAAATCAGCTGATCTGAATTCGACTTGGTATTCTTCGTCTGCTGATGGTCTCTCCAAGACCAGTTTCTTGCCGAGAGCTCCTGTTTCTCGTAAGTTGAAGAGCTTGTAAACTACGCCATACTCTTCGTCCAAATATGGCTCCGCTTCAGCCCCTGATTGTAGCGGCCTGAGAAATGAACTCTCTAGAAATCCTTCCTGATCATAATTAAGACCTAGATCAGCGAGATTCACCACTGGAGTATCCCACTCCGCTAGCCTTCGCTCAATGGCGCTTGTCCAAACATCAATCGGAATCTGTTCCCCCGGTGCATAGCTCTGAGCTGCTTCGAGGATGCCGCGCGTTCGCTCTCCGTTAACGGCAGTGCAAGTTGCTCGCTGAGATTTTCCAGTTTATGTTCCGCTGATTGCGGTTGGTCTTCCTGTCCGGAAATCAAATGAGAGGTTTCGTGCTGATTGTTCATAATCTGGCATCTTGCTTCGTCATACCCGAGAGACTGTGCCTCACCGAGAGCCATTTTCAAAGCCATCTTTGCAAAAACTTTCGCACTGGGATACCATCAAGCACAAATCTCATTTCGAAAAAAGAGACTAGCTTATGGCCGCTATGTGTATTCAAGTGCTGATTGATTTCGAAAGGACGATACCCAAAAATGAAAACCCTCCTAATTGCACTGCTCCTGCTCCCTTTCCTGGCAACCGCGCAGCAACCTGAAGAAATACAGGGTAAAGAACAAAAAGTCGTCATAATCCCCATCCGCGACCAAATTGCCCCTCCTGAACTCTACATCCTCCGCCGCGGCCTCAAAACCGCCATCGAACAAGGTGCCGATACAGTCATCCTCAACATGGAAACCCCGGGCGGACGCCTCGACACCACCTTCGAAATACTCAAAGCCATCGAGAAATTCCCGGGCAAAACCGTCACCTACGTCAATACGGAAGCCATCTCAGCAGGTGCCCTCATCTCCGCAGGAACCGATGAAATCTGGTTCGCCCCCACCGCAGTGATCGGCGCGGCAGCCCCAGTCTCAGGCGCCGGCGCGGATATCGACGAGACGATGAAACAAAAAATCGTCTCCTACCTCAAAGTCCGCGTCCGGGCCATGTCAGGCGATGACGAAAACCGCGCCAAAGCCATCTCCGCGATGATCGATGCCGACTACGAACTGAAGTTCGGCGACGAAGTCCTCAAACCAAAAGGCGAAATCCTATCCCTCACCGCCCAGGAGGCCATGAAGGAATACGGCGACCCCGCCCGCCCTCTCCTCGGCGCAGGCATCGCCCCATCACTCGAATCCCTCACCGACACCCTCCTCGGAAAAGGAAACTACACCGTCACCCGCCTCGAAGTCACCTGGTCGGAAAAACTCGCCCAGTACATCACCGCCATCGCACCCCTCCTCCTCGCCGCCGGACTGGTCCTCATCTTCATCGAATTCAAAACCCCCGGCTTCGGGATCTTCGGCATCGGCGGTGGCATACTCCTCGCCATCGTCTTCTTCGGTCACTACTCCGCCGGACTCTCCGGACATGAAGCCGCCCTCTTCTTCTTCATCGGCTTCGCACTCGTGATGATCGACCTCTTCTTTATCCCCGGATTCTTCATACTCGCCATCCCCGGCGCGCTCCTCATGCTCGGCTCCTTGCTCTGGGGCATGTCCGACATCTGGCCGGACCAACCCCTTGACTGGGATTCGAATTTCCTCTTCCGTCCTCTTTTGAACCTCATTACCGGCCTCGGTGGTGCGATCGTCATCATGGCCGTCATTGTCCGCTACATGCCGCGCGGGGGACTATGGGGACAAATGGTCCTGGAATCCGCCGTCGCTGGCGAAACCACTCTCTCATCAACCGCCCGCCACGAACCCGCCCTCATCGGTGCCATCGGCTACGCAGTCTCCGCCCTCTTCCCCTCAGGCGAAATCGAAATCAACGGCAAACGCTATGACGCCCGCCTCGCCATCGGAACCGCCCCCCCCGGAACCCCCGTCAAAGTCACCTCCGTCGGCGAATTCGATCTAAAGGTCGAAGCTATCTAATTCCTCGCAAAAGCTCACTTAACCGCTATTTTCAAACTATGAGTATCTCTGAAATCAGAAAACTTCCCATCCGGGAAAAATTTCAAATCCTCGAAGCATTGTGGGAGGACATGCGCGAAGAGATTGAAAAACAGGATATACCGGAATCCCATAAAAAGATTCTTGATGATTGCCGTGCACGTGTCGAACGAGGCGAGGAAAAACTCATAGACTGGGAAATTGCAAAAAACATGATCGGTCGCGGATGATCAGGATATCCCTCACCGAAACCGCTCTCCAAGGAATCAATGAAGGTTTCTGGTTCTACGAAGATCAAGAGGTCGGATTGGGTGATTACTTTGAGTCCTGCATCAAATCAGACATCAATGGTCTACGCGTTACAGCCGGAATCCATAGGGAAATTCACCGCTACAATCGTCTACTTAGTCGCGTATTTCCCCATTCCATCTACTACACATTTGCAAATAACAAAGTTACCGTCTGGGCGGTCGTTGACAATCGCCGGGATCCGAAATGGATCAAAGATCGACTCCCACGCTGACATCTTTCTAAAGGTTTAAAATTTAAAATTCCCCACCGTGAGCCTCATCATCCTCCTTTTTACCATCGGCCTCCTCCTCCTGGCCCTCGAAGTCATGATCCCTGGGGGCATCCTCGGAATCGCCGGCGGCATCCTGCTTTTCACCGGCTGCATCCTTTCCTTCGTCACTCTCGGAACCGCCGAGGGGGTCATCGCCATCACCCTCACCGCCCTCGCTGCGATCATCCTTTTCTACATCCAATTCAAGATTCTACCGAACACCCGAATGGGAAAACGCTTTTTTCTAAAGAACGCGATCTCAGGCTCCTCGTCGAAATTCAAAACTAATGCGCAGGATTTGATTGGCAAAACCGCTACATCAGTCACCGTCCTTTCACCCAGTGGCTATGTGGTCATCAATGGGAAACAATACGAAGCATTTTCCCAGTCCGGCCAGCTCCCGATAAACACTGAACTTGAAGTCATCGCCGCCAACTCTTTCCAACTCACCGTTAAAACTAAAAGCTAAAGCTAAACTACCATGACCCTGACCCTCAGCTCCATCCTCTTCATCATCCTCGGCATCGTCGGCCTCGTCGTCGCCTTTATCATCCTTTCATTCTTCAGCGTCTGGCTGCGCGCATGGCTCGCCGGTGCATATGTCGGCTTCTCCGACCTCATCGCGATGCGTCTCCGCCAGGTTCCCTACGGACTCATCGTCGACTCCCGCATCACAGCCAAAAAGGCAGGTATCGAAATCGACATCAACGAAATCGAAGCCCACTTCCTCGCAGGCGGTAACGTCCTCCCCACCATCCAGGCACTCATCGCTGCACGCAAAGCAGGCATCGAACTCGATTGGGACCGTGCCTGTGCTATCGACCTCGCTACCAAAGGATCTGAAAAGTCCGTGGTCGAAGCCGTCCGCACCTCGGTCGATCCAAAAGTCATCGACTGCCCTTCAAACAGCTCCGGTCGCAACACCATTGATGGCGTCTCCAAAGACGGCATCCAAGTCAAAGTCCGCGCCCGCGTCACGGTCCGCACCAACCTCGACCGCTTCGTCGGCGGCGCGAAGGAAGAAACCATTATCGCCCGCGTTGGCGAAGGTATCGTCACCACCATCGGCTCCGCAGACAGCTACAAAGTCGTGCTCGAAAGCCCCGACTCCATCTCCAAAGTCGTGCTCGCCCGGGGACTCGATGTCGGCACCGCCTTCGAAATCCTCTCCATCGACATCGCCGACGTCGATGTCGGCGAGAACGTCGGTGCCCAACTCCAGGAGGCTCAAGCCGAAGCCAACAAGAACATGGCCCAAGCCGAAGCCGAAATCCGCCGCGCCGCAGCCGTTGCACTCGAACAGGAAATGATCGCCCGAGTCGCGGAAATGAAAGCCAAGGTCGTCGAGGCAGAAGCCCAAGTCCCTCTCGCACTCGCCGAAGCCTTCCGCTCCGGCAACCTCGGCGTCATGGACTACTACCGCATGGAGAACATCAAGTCCGACACCAGTATGCGCGAATCGATCTCCGAAAAGGAAGATTAACCGCAGCGTGGCTGAGCCATCCTGCCTCAGTCCGTTTTCCAGGAATCCTGCCTGGAACCCTCTCAAAACCCGGAGCAACCCGCTCCGGGTTTTTCATTTCTAACACGTGAGTGGCGTAACCCCGGTTCTATAACCCATTTTTCCGCCAATCCACCACCGCCAGCCCTTCGATTTTATCAAAGTCCCGCACATTGCTAGTCACAACTGGTAGCCCGAGCTCCAACGCCGTCGCCGCAATGAAAACATCCGTCACACTCACTGGCGTTCCTTGGTTCAGCAGCGCCGCATTGATTTCACCCGCACGCATCGCGCAGCCCTCATCAAAAGAAACGTGATTCAACTTCGCAAGGAAGCCGGCCACCTTCCGCCGTTCATCCACGCGATACTTCTCCGGTGCACGTCCAGCTCCCTGGATCAATTCGAAAACCGTGACCACCGAAACTCCGAGATCATGTGGCGGGCATTCCCGCAACCGAACAATCACATCCACCCTTCCCCGCAACACGTCGACGCACACGTTCGTATCAAGAAGCCACTTCACAGCTTCTTCTCCGTGTAGGCTGGCTTCTCCCTTCCAAATTCCTCCCGATCAATCAGGATCTCCTCGAAAAATCCCTCCGGCCACCCATCGGAAATCTCCTCGATCACCAACGCCCTCCCCTCCCTCCGTATCAGCACCTTTCCCTTCGGCAATTCCATTCCCTTCGGCAATCGCACCGCCAGCGAGTTCCCCGATTTAAAAACTTTTGTTTCCATACGAAAAAGTATATACGTAACGTAATCACATTCAATTCCTTATTTTCAGCTCCCGACCCACAAGCCTCTCTCTTTATTGAGATTTGAAGTTTGAGATTTGAAATTTAAACCCTCAGCCTCCCCACGTGAGCGATTGCAAAAAATTAGGTATAGGCTTGGCAGGATTCGGAACCGTCGGATCCGGCGTGTGGAACACTCTTGAGAAAAACGGCGAACTCATTTCCGACAGAACCGGAAAAGGCGTTTCCCTCGGAATCACCAGAATCCTCGTCCGCGACCTCAACAAAACCCGCGCCACCTCCTCCGCCGTCCCGCCGGAAATGCTCACCACCGACTGGCACGAACTCGTCCAAGACCCCGCGGTCGATATCGTCGTCGAACTCATCGGCGGCACCACCGACGCCTTCGAAATCGTCGCCGCCGCCCTGCTCGCGAAAAAGCCCGTCGTCACCGGCAACAAAGCCCTGCTCGCCGAGCGCGGAGTCGAGCTCTTCGCCATTTCCCGGAAAATGGAAACCCCTATCTTCTTCGAAGCCGCCATCGCCGGCGGCATCCCCATCGTCAAGACCGTCCAGGACTCCTTCGTCGGCAACCGGATCCACTCCTTCACCGGAATCATCAACGGCACCTCGAATTACATCCTTGAGCAAATGACCCTGCGCGGCATCGACTACGCAACCGCCCTCCAGGAAGCTCAGGACCTCGGCTACGCAGAAGCCGATCCAGCCCTCGATGTCAACGGCTGGGACGCAGCCCACAAAGCCATCCTCCTCGCCACGTTGGCTTACGGTTTCCCCATTGATCCGAAAAACATCTACGTCACCGGCATCGAGCAAGTCCGCCCCACCGACATCCAGTTCGCGAAATCACTCGGCTACGTCATCAAGCTCCTCGCCATCGTCCGCGAAAGCAAAGACGGCTCGGTCGAGCTCCGCGTCCAGCCATCCTTCATCTCCAACAAACACATCCTCGCGTCGGTCAACGGAGTCTTCAACGCCGTCTCGGTCAACGCAGACGCCGCCGGAGAATCCCTCTTCTACGGCCGCGGCGCAGGCCAGGGCCCCACCGCCTCCTCCGTCGTCGCCGACCTCGTCGAAGCCGCCCGCGACCTAGCCCACACCGCCCGCCACCGCGGCTTCCTCCCCTACCGCGAGGCAGGGAAACTCGTCCCCATAGACGAAACCACCACCGCATACTACGTCCGCTTCGACGTCACCGACCGCCCCGGCGTCGTCGCGGAAATCGCCACAATCATCGCCAACCACAACATCGGCATCTCCGGCACCCATTCGCCCATCGACTCCTCCAACCCCGACGCCGAATTCGTCGACATGGTCTTCCTTCTCCACTCCACCCCCTTCGGAAAATTGACAACAGCCCTCGCCGAAATCGAGTCCCTCGACTGCATCAACTCCGCCCCCGTAGTCTTCCGAATCGAAAACCTCGGCTAGCCACAATTTTCACCGCAGAGACGCAGAGGTCGCAAAGGAACGCAGAGCCAGTCCTATGAAATTCCAAAAAGCTATTTTCCAGCATCTTTGCTCTCCGTGGCTCCTTAATCAAAGATCCCCCTGCCCAAGTCTTCCTCCGCGTCCCTTTGCGACCTCTGCGTCTCTGCGGTAATCTCTTTCCCACAACCCCAGTCTTCCCACCGATCACTGATCACTCAGCACTAGCCACTTAATCTCATGCTACTCGTAACAATAGGATTGGAAGTCCACGCTCAGGTAAACACCGACACCAAAATGTTCTGCGCATGCCGCACCTCCTTCGGCGACGACCCGAACACCAACACCTGCCCCGTCTGCCTCGGCTACCCCGGCGCCCTCCCCGTCCTCAACCAACGCGCCATCGAAAAGACCCTGCTCACCGGCCTCGCCCTCGGCTGCGGCTCACCGGAATTTTCCCGCTGGGATAGAAAGAACTACTTCTACCCGGACATGCCGAAAAACTACCAGACCACGCAGATGGACTTCCCCCTCTGTCTCGGCGGCGGCGTACCACTCTTCGACGACTGCTACCCCACCGACGCCCGCAAAAATATCAAAACCCCCAACAAAGTGGTCCGCCTCAACCGCATCCACTTGGAAGAGGACGTCGCAAAATCCACCCACCTCGCCACCACCTCGCTCATCGATTTCAACCGCGCCGGCACCCCCCTCATGGAGATCGTAACCGAGCCGGATCTAGAATCCGCCGAAGAGGCCTTCGCCTACCTCCGTTCCCTCCAGCTAATCCTCCAGGAATGCGACTCCTCCGATGCGGATATGGAAAAAGGTAACCTCCGCTGCGACGTCAACATCTCCCTCCGAGAAAAGGAATCCGACCCCCTCGGCGCAAAGGTGGAGCTGAAAAACCTCAACTCCATTTCTGCCATCCGCCGCGCCATCTATTTCGAGATCGAGCGCCAGACCGAAGAACTCGGCATGGGCATCGACCAGATCCAATCCACCCGCCGCTGGAACGACGAACTCGGCGAAACCCAGCTCATGCGCACCAAGGAAGACGCCCACGACTACCGCTACTTCCCCTGCCCGGATCTCCTCCCCATCGCCACCGCCCCGCTCCTCGAAACCGTCCGCCCCCTCGTCCCGGAGCCGCGCCTCAGCAAGATCGCCCGCTTCGAAAACGACTTCGGCCTCACCACCTACGACGCCTCCGTCCTCACCGCAGACTCCCACCTCGCGAAATACTTCGAAGCCACAGCCGACCCCGCCATCCCCGCCAAGAAAACCGCCAACTTCCTCATCAACAACCTACTAGGCACCCTCAACGAGCAATCCATCACCATCGCCGAGTGCCCCGTCCCCCCGGAAAAACTCCGCGACCTTCTCGTCCTCGTCGAAAACGGAACCCTCGCCCCCAACCAAGCCAAAGAAGTCTTCACCGTCCTTTTCGAAACACCGCAAAAAGCCCCCAAAGACATCGCCGATGAAATGGGCTTCAAGCCCACCTCCGCCGGAGAGCTCGACTCCCTAGTCGACCAGATCATCGCCGAAAACCCCGAAGAAGTCGCCGCCGTAAAAGCCGGCAACGAAAAACTCATCAACTTCCTCACCGGAAAAGTCATGAGAGCCGCTCCCACCAAGCCCAACCCCAAGGCCGTCACCGACCTCCTCCGAGCAAAGCTCCAATAAGGAGAAGGAGATTGCATCTCCTTTCACAACCCCGGCTCTTTCCTATCCTCTGCAAAGGAGATGCAATCTCCTTCTCCATATTCCAAACCCATGTCCGAAGAATCCGAATCCAAATCACTGGAAATCGGCCTCGGCATCTTCATTGTCCTCGGCCTCATCGCATCAATTTTTATCTGGCAAGACGCAAGGATGCGAAGGCACGGTCGCTGCCCATCCCGACCGGCAAAAAGAATTTCAAGCTGATGATAGGCAAACGGACTCTACAACTGAAGTTCAAGGCACATTCCGAGATAAAGTCACTCCCCGCCAGCGAAAGGAATTTCCCAGCAATATAAAAATGATAAGAGCCCGATCAGTCGCAGCAGTATTCGTCGCACTCCTGAGCAACTCCGTCATTGCCTCGTCTACTGCTCCGCAAGAAAAAGCGGATTCAGCTCATTCCTTCCAGATCTCCGGCGAAACTGAGGCTCTCCTGACCCGCTACTGCTACAATTGCCACGATGACTTGGATCAGGAAGGTGACATCAGGTTGGACAACCTCACCGAGCTCGATACCTCCAAACGCCTGAACATTCTCAACCGGATGCAGGAGCAGCTCTATTTCGAGCACATGCCTCCGAAGAAGAAAAAGCAACCGAGCGAGGACGAGCGGAAAGCGATCCTGGCCATGGTTTCCAAGGAACTGGGCGTTCACAAAGCCTCGACCCTTGAGGGCAAACTCCAGAAGCCCGAATACGGCAACTACATCGACCATGAGAAGCTCTTCTCAGGAGAATACAAGGATGTCCCAGCGTTCACCAATGACCGGCGCTGGCTGATCAGCGAATATATCTTCAGCGCGAAGTTCCAGAGTATGCTGGAAAATCAGACCAAGATAAGACGGGGTAAAGAGAATGTTCCCGTGCTGGGAAGTACCTCAATCCGGGATCTCAGTCTGGCGAATCCTTTTCTCCTCCCGGAGGTCTCGGGTGTCAGATACTACGCAACCGAGGATCTGACCGGCGGCCACCTGTCGAGCATGCTGACGAACGCACAGAACACCTCCGAATACATCACCAGCTATCTGGTGGGCCGGAACAAAAACTACCTTCCCGCAATCAATGAAATCATAGCCCTGGAAGATCAGCAAACCGCGACCTTGGCCTCGCGCCGCGAGTTCCTCGAAACCTTCATCGCCAGAATCTGCGATGAGATCTACGGCCCCAAAAACGATGCGCTTCTGCCGACCTTCGTCCCGGTCGAACTCAAGCCAATCGAGAAACTTGCCAAAGGCGAGAAATACAAAAAGGCTCCTCCTCAGGTAGCTCTGAACTTGTTGGCGAAACTTGAGGGAGCCAATACGATCCACCAACTCCTCCTCGATCCGGAGCTCGCGAAGAAATCCGATGAGGAACTCCGTAGGCTTTGCGAGAAAACCTGGTTCAACTTCGGCGATTTCGAACGCACCATCCAAGGCCGCATGACAATCCTCCGCGATTACATGCCGGAGCTGCGCGAACAGGTGATCAAGGACAACGGACGTAGAATCAAACCTCTGGTCTACAAGCCCCTCGATGACGCCGAAATGGAAGCCATCAAAGCGGCGATCCTGAAACACCGCAAAAAAGGCGATCTCTACAACGCTGTCATCGAGAAATGCATGACGGATTGGGAAAAGGGTTTCGAACAAGACCGCATCGCCGCCGGCCCTCCTTCTGAAGAACTCCTCTCCAGACTGATCGAACAGCTTTCCCATCAAATCCTGGAAAGACCTCCCAGCGTCACGGAAGCCGTGGAATACCTCGAACTTTCCAACTCCTACATCGCCAAGCTCGGGAAACTCAAAGCCATACAGAAGCTCATCCAGACTTTCATCCTCTCCAGCGAGTTCGCCTATCGCAGTGAGTTCGGCAGCGGGGAACCGGACGAACACGGCCGGCGTATGCTTTCTCCCCGCGATGCCAGCTACGCCATCGCATACGCCCTGACCGATCAAAGCCCGGATGAGGAACTGAGGAAAGCAGCCGAAGAAGGAAGGCTCAACACCCGTGAGGATTACCGCAGGGAGGTGCAGCGCATCCTAGAGCGCCGGGACCTTCATTACTTGATCGACCCTATTCTGGAGGGCCGCAACTGGAACGAAAACTCAACCAACCAGCCCATCCGCAAGCTACGTTTCTTTCGCGAGTTTTTCGGATATCCCGGTGCTTTGAAAATCTTCAAGGACGAGAAGCGCTTCGGCGGCGATCGCCTGAGCCAATCGACCAACCGTTTGGTGAGCGAGGCCGACCGTCTCGTTGATTACATCCTTGAGAAAGATCACAACGTTTTTGAGGAACTCATCGGAACCGAGAAGTTCTACGTCTATCACGACGGCGACAACGAGCGGATGAAAGGTGCCTCCGATAATATCAAACGCATCTATGAGCATTTCAAGGACACCGACTGGAAGAACTTCAAGAAAGAAGACCTCCTCGACCACTACGACATCCTCAAGGAGGTAAAGATGAGAGGCGTCGACCCGGACAATCTGGAGGCGAAGAAAAGATCCGGAACGACCATCCAGCATTTTAAAAAATCGATGACCTCCATCACGGCAAGGCTCGACAAAGGCCAAAGGGACGCTCCCCCTTTCGATCTTTACCGCGGTTACGGTACTGACTTCATGTGGGGCGGAAACGTCGCCAAGTTCTGGGGCTATCGGAAGGACAACTGGGACTGGTTGGCCGAGCAACCCATGAAAGTGCCCAACCGCAAAGGCATGCTCACCCATCCGGCCTGGCTGGTCGCCTTTGCCTTCAATACCGAGACCGACCCCGTTCATCGCGGCAAGTTCGTGCAAGAGAAACTCCTGGCAGGCACCATCCCGGACGTTCCAATCACCGTGGACGCGCAGATTCCAGAGGATCACAACCAGACCCTGCGCACCCGCTTGGCAAGCGCCACCGAGAGCAGGTCCTGCTGGCATTGCCACGAGAAGATGAATCCTCTGGGATACACCTTCGAGGCATACGACGACTTCGGGCGTTACCGCATCGAGGAGTTCCTGGAGTATCCGGAGCACATCATCGAGAAGAAGCCGGACAAGGCCAAGGACCGCAACCACCTTATCGATTTACGCGACGTCTACAAAACGCTTCCGGTCGATCCGACCGGATACCTCGAGGGCACCGGCAATGAATCACTCGACGGAGAACTCAAGGATGCGGTCGACCTGGCCGGACGCCTCGAGAAATCGCAAAGAGTCCGCCAGTCCATCATCCGCCACGCCTTCCGTTATTTCATGGGCCGCAACGAATTCCTTTCCGATTCAAAAACCCTGATCGACGCCGAACAGGCTTATGTTGAAAGCAACGGCAGTTTCGACGCCGTAGTCTTATCGCTGTTAACTTCCGACTCCTTCATCTACCGTAAACCCCTAGAAAACTAGAGCTATGATCAACCGCAGAAATTTCCTGAGAACCTCAGCGCTCGGCGCAGGCGCAATGTCCCTCGCGCCATCCTTCAACCAATTGTTCGCCGCACAGGCGGGCACTGCGGGCACCGGATTCCCCAAACGTTTCATCTTCATCCGGAAATCAAGCGGCATCCGCCCGGATGAAACCGCCCTCCTCAACCTTTCCGCCAAAGACAAAACCCACGAGGAAAACAAAGAGGCCTTCGAAGCGGACCTGCACAAGCATGAACTGCCCCTCTGGCTGCGCGGCCTGGACGATCACAAGGACAACATGACCGTCCTCCAGGGCCTCTCGGCCAAGATGAGCGAGAACGTCCACTACTCATTCTCATCCGTGATGGGTTGCTTCAAATCGAACCGCAATACACTCAGCGCGATCAAACGCGCGACCATCGACTTCGAACTCGCCAAACTCTTCCCCTCCCCCTTCGGCCACGTCGAACTCTCATTCGCCGCCGACCGCACCGGCATCGTATCCGGCTACTCCGCACCATCACCGCAGACGCGGAACTACTGCTACGCGGATCCCGATACCGCCCGCAGCGAACTTTTCAAATCCGTCCTCAATCCGGATGCCGTCAATTCCGACAACGACATGCTCTCCTTCCTCCAAGGCAAGGAAGGCATGAAGGAAATCGGCATCAAAGGTCATGAAAAAAGGCGTCAGGAAATGCAGATCGAATCCATCGATGCAATCCGCAAGCGCAACAAGAAGCTCATCACCGTATCCGGCTCGCTCGCCGAGCATCTTCCCGAACTTGCCCCCGTGCACTTGAACGGCGGCGAAAATGCCAGCACGCCCGAAAAGCAAGCTGCCATGACAGAGGTGCTGGTTGCCGCATTGAAAGCCGGCCTCACAAACTGCGTCACCTACACCATCGATGACCTTGGCACCCCGGTCACCGGCCTGCCCGGAAACGAGACCGACCGCGTCGGCATCCACCCACTCGGCCACGACGAGGCTTTTGGCGGAGTCCCCGCCTGGAAAACCCGCGAGCAGATCCGCATCAGCCACATCAACCAGGTCAAAACCATCGTCGAAAAACTCAAAGCCACCCCTGAGGGCAACGGCACGATGTTCGACAATACCATGGTCATGTATTTCCCGGAAAACGGCGAAACCCACCACGGCGTCGGCAAAGAATCCCCCTTCGTCATCATGTCAGGAAGAAACTGCAATCTCGACATCGCAGGCCGCTACATCCGCCTCCCCTATCTCGGCAACGAAGGCCACAAAACCCTCGGCAACTGGTACACCACACTCCTCAACGCCCACGGCAACCCCATGGAGCACTACGGCGACCTCGATCTCGAAATGGCCCGCAAGAAACTCCCGCAAACCGGAGCCATCAAGCAGTTCATGTCCTGATTCTGGGAAAAACTTGAGAAGGCGACTGAAGTTGAAATAGAAAATCTCAGGAGTTTCAGCTCTCACCGCCTCGCCCCATGACGAAATATTCCGGGGCGGGGTTTTAGGGACTCCGCCAAATTGAAACCGTCGAAGACACACGTGCGAAGCACCTTGGACTGCGGCAGCCTGCTGCCGCTCCGGGCAATGCAGCCCTGCTGCAAGCCCGACGGCATTGGCACGGGAAAAGCCCCCGATGAAACCTCCGCTTGCCCCGCTCGCAGCAGGCTGCATGGCGGAAAGCGGCAGCAGGCTGCCGCAGTCCAGGGACTTCGTCGGCAATCTCGATCAAATGCGCGTTTATCCTTAAATCCGCAGTTGAAACGAAGATTTTCACCGGTAGAGGTCACAGAGGGAACGCTTAGGAGCGGCTGACGCTGGTCTGCCACTCCTCAGCGGCATTGGAGTGGCAGACCAGCGTCAGCCCCTCCAATCCACTCAATTACGATAAACGCACGGACCTTTGGCAAAAAGTCTATGTCGGGTCGGAACTAAAAATCCTTGTTCCTCCGATTTCCACACTCTCCCCTAGGGCACTTCACACTAGCAAGGAAAGGGTGTGATTTTTATCGGTGTTTTATTGCGGACGGAAATCTTACTCTGCGGGGAGCGCACGCGCCGCCGCGTGCTGATTCCGGCGCCTCGCCGGAATCGTGGCTTGAACCCAAGGGTGCGCGGGCTTTTGTTATCAAGGCCGGAAGCTCCCCTTCGTTCCAGCTGCCGGGCAGCGGGGGCGCAGCCCGGAGCACGCGGGGGCGCGTGCGCTCCCCGCCAGCTTCGCTGACGCCACTACTATAAAACACCTATAAAAATCACACCAGAGAGAACAGAGGATGAATGAGTTATGGGAATCGTGATCGGAAATCCCATCCTCAGGCATAGCCGGAACTTCCAGCAGGATGTGGAAGTGATTCGACATCACGCAATACGACAGCACCCGGCAACCACTGAAATTCTCATACATCCGCATAAACATCCGGAACGCCTCCCGCTCGTCATCCCCAAACCTGAATTTCCGGTCCACCACCCTCGAGACACCGTGATATATCGCGGGTTTTGTTTCCTAATCCGTCCAGTCAGCCATTTTTCTTACACGTGCCGCATCTTCCCCTTCCCACCCCCCGCCGTGTGACATTCTAATAGTTTCTCTGACACCTTGTAATGACAATAAAAAAGGAGAGACAGGAAAAAACCTGCCTCTCCGATTTGTGATTTATTTTCTCTTGGAAGTAATATTCCGCAATTAGCGGCGGCGGCGTAACAACCCAAGGGCACCCATCGCACAGAGAAGAGCGGTGGAAGGCTCGGGAACAAATGTGCTGGAAGCCGTGCCTCCGGTGGCACTATAATTAAGTGTTCCACTGTCTGGCGGGGTATTTCCAACAAAGCCGGTAAAGCCAAAAGCATCTCCAGCAACAGCCGTGTCGCTACTGCTAAGGGTAGAGTCGAACCAGATCACACCAAAAGGTGTGACCCCGGGCGCTCCAATCGAAGAAGCATTACCTATGACACCCTCGATTACGCCGGGAACAAGCACCGATGTAGGGTTATCACCCAAGTAAAGGATATCATTGGCGGAGCCTCCGAATAAAGATCCATCGGTGACGTTTACACCTGTCCAAAGCCCGCTATCAAAGCCATCGCTTCCTGTATCGACAACTACACCCCATGTTATACCAGAGGTCTGACCTGATTCGCCAAAAAAGCCAAAGATACCATTGAAGGTTAGGGTTACAGCTGCGGACGAGGCCCCACAGAGACTAATTGCAATAGCGCTAGTAAGTAATATAGTTTTCATAGTTAAATTTTTGTGAATTGAGATTAAGAATTATTAAGATAAAGGAAATTGGGGAATTACAGACCACTGACGTAGTCTGGCTCATCAGATAAAATAACATCGGCGGCAGCACCCGCAGTGCGGTAGACAAATGTGCTTCCTGCCGGAAGTGCCTCGGTAGTTAGCGCCGCATAGGTAGAAGAGTTATGCCATGTGGGCGTAGGGAACAGAGCGCCACCGAACGGTTGGCCATACGCATAGATCGTGGTTGGAGCTTTGTTGAGTTCAGCGACCGAGTTGTCATACAGGAAGATTTGGTCTCCTGGGACAGCAGGAATACCAGCGGAAATCACTGGTTCATCAACAGGCGAGACGAATGAAAGTGGCGAATCTTGTTGACCGGCTCCTCCAGCGATGAGGACGTATGTATTCACAGATGGCACTGAACCAGTGATTACTAGCTCGCTAATCGGAACTTCTCCGGTGCGGACGATCAATGCCTCTCCAGGAAATAAGGGAACATTGATCGCCTGAGCGTAAGTAGAGGTGTTATACCAAGTGGGCGCGGGGAAGAGGGCACCACCGAACGGCTGGCCATATGCATAAATCAAATCCACTGGCAGGTTGACGCCTGACGCTGAGCCAGCATATGCCAACAGCTGTGTACCCACAGGAGGCGCAGGCAGGAGACTACCAATCGTCCACGCCGGAGAGAGATTGAAGGTATCCGCATCAGTTATACCCGTTGTATCGCCGACACTCGGAGCTACTGTAAGAGTATCCGCTGTGTTACTCGTGACTAACAAGATTTGCCCTTCATTAGCTCCCGAAGTCATCGTGCAGTAATACCCTGCGTAATCATTGACACCATAGGCCGCTCCATCAGCAGCAATCGTGGTCGCAGTCACACCTCCCTCAGCAACAACGCCTACGGCCTCGGTCTCCTTGAAAAGTGGAAGAGAAATGCGGGTATCGGAGTTTGCGGGGCAAGCATCCGCTTCGGGTGTGGTATCGCCGAGACTAACATATCCCACAGGCGGGGACGTCGCAGATTGCGCATAGACTGAGGCGGTGGCAGAAACTACCGCGCCGATGATAAGGGGAATCGTTTTTTACAGGGAATCTTGCGAAAATCGGTCATTTGACACTCAAGATCCAAGAGCGGATGAGGAGATTTTTGGCGGGGCAGTTGGAAGCTTCAAATGCTGAATCTGGGCAAGGGACTCCGCCAAAAAATACCACCGAGAACACCCTGGACTGCGGCAGCCTGCTGCCGCTTTCCGCCATGCAGCCTGCTGCGAGCGGGGCAAGCCGAGGTTTCATCGGGCTTCTTTCCGTGCCAATGCCGCCGGGCTCGCAGCTGGGCTGCATTGCCCAAGAGCTACAGCAGGCTGTAGCAGTCCAGGGGGCAGTCTTTGGTCATTCGCCGTCCTTGCGGGCGATCTCGTCGTAGCGGAAGCTCGCCACGGTCTTTAACCATGCCGGAGTCACCGCTTTCTTGAAACGCAGTGCGCTGCACCATTTCCAATCAGATCCCTTCGCCACCAGCCCGTGATGCACCGCGTTTTGATGAACATAGTTCAGTCGGGCCAGATAGCTTTCCTGGTGGTTCAGATGGGTTTCACGGAAATTCTGCCACAACCTCGTCCGCCCCGGCATGTTCTCCCGGCTGTTCAGTTCCTTGGTGGTGAGGCTATGCAGCTTTGTCACCACCTTGCGGAGCGATTCCGCGTTCTCTCCCGGGATGTGCGCGACGAAATGGTAGTGGTTGGATAGAACCGCCCATGCCTCCATCTTCCAGCCTTTGTCCGTGGCGAGTGAGAGCAGGGTTTCCTGGAACCAATCCTTCATCTCATCACCGGCTAGAAGGTGTTTTCCATCCCTGGCTCTTGCGGTGAGGAAATAGACCCCGGCAGCACCAAGACGATGAGGAGGAGCGTGCGGCCAGTCCTTCGTGCCCTTCGCCGCCTGTTCCGAGTCGGGCAGATTTTGCATCCGTCCATCGGAAAGGCAATCAGCCATCATGTCGAGCTACTTTCCGCATCCCCTTTGGACTGCTACAGCCTGCTGTAGCTTTCCGCGAGACAGCCTGCTGTCAGCGGGGCAACCCAAGGTTTCATCGGGCTTCTTCCGTGCCAATGCCGCACAGCGCAAATCATCCTTCCCCTGCTTCCTGCCACCTGCTTCCTTATTTCATCGCCTGCGCGGACATTATCCCCTTGGATCACTTCACCTCGGCCCGTGTTCGCGCCATCCGATATGTCACCATCCCAGTGAAGTCCGCACCCTGAAACCTCACTTTAACCCGAAAATCTCAACCGCGTGTAAGCCGCATCCCGAAGGTAAGTGGTCCACGCCATACCTGCATTGGCTTTTTAAAAGGCGACTTTTACCAATGAAAATCGACATTCTCACCCTGTTCCCGGAAATCGCGCTCTCGCCGCTGGGCGATTCGATCATCCAGCGCGCCCGCGACGCTGGCTTGGTGGAGATCCGCGGTCACAACCTCCGCGATTGGTCCGAGGACAAGCACCGGCGCGTCGATGACTCCCCCTGCGGCGGCGGGCCGGGGATGGTTTTGCAGCCCGGGCCGCTGCATGCGGCGATCACGGAACTGAAAAAGGAGAATACCCGCGTGATTCTGATGACTCCGCAGGGCAAGCCCTTGAAACAGCAGCGGGTGCGGGAGCTTTCCTCCGAAGGGCATCTGGTGATTGTCTGCGGCCACTACGAAGGCATCGACCACCGCATCGTAGAGACGCTCATCGACGAGGAAATCTCCATCGGCGACTACGTGCTGACCAACGGAGCCATCGCCGCCGCCGTGCTGTGCGATGCGGTGGTTCGTTTGCTGCCGGGTGCGCTGGGAGATTCGCAGTCCGCCATCGAGGAGTCGTTTTCCGATCCGAATTTATTGGAAGCGCCTTGCTACACGCGGCCCGTCGATTTTATGGGGATGAAAGTTCCCGAAATCCTACTCGGTGGCAACCACGCGAAGATCGCCGAATGGAGGGAGCAAAAAGCCATCGAGCGGACCCGCAAAAATCGTCCGGATTTGTGAAAGCCATAACTGCGCAGGCCAAGCAGACCAGGGCATCTGCATTTGGAATTCTTCGGTTTCGGTTTTGTCGTCTCAAATGTAGATGCCTTGAAGCAGGCAACAAGCTGTTTGAAAAAACAGGCTTTTGACCTAGCGTTCCCGAAATGATTTGGAAACACGACAGCCGGAGAGAAAATTCATCCAAGGTGCAGATCGAATCGAATGCGGCATGATCCGGCTTTTTTCACTCTCCGCTGCGCTTCTGACCGTTGGCTGCATGCCGCCGTCATCGCTCTCTTCTTCCGGCCCCTTGGTCTCCGGCGGCATACGCTATCAGCAAACAAGCACCCGCTATCCGGGTGGCAGCGGGACTTGGTGGAAATCGTTTTCAGACTCCATGCTCAATCGTGAAATCGATGCGGCACTCAGCGGAAACCTCGCCCAGAAACAACTCTCCTCCCGCATCCGCCAGGCCGCCGCATCGCTTCGTGTCGAAGGCGCGGCGCTTTTCCCCCAACTCGATCTGACCGGGAACACTTCACTCGATTCCCTCAGCTCCGGTGATTCCGATGAAAGCGCCTCCTTCGGTGGCCTGCTGTCATGGGAAATCGATATTTTCGGCCGCACCCGCGCGGGAATCCTCGCCCAACAAAACGAACTCATCGCCACCATACAAGACTGGCTTGGTGGTCGGTTGATGCTCTCCGCCGCCGTCGCGGAAACCCGTTTCCTGACTCTGGAGCAACGCGCCCGCCTCCAGATCCTGCGCAACCAGATCGAGACCAACGAAACCCTGCTCGACCTCGTGAAAACCCGCGTCGGTCAGGGCGTCTCATCACGGGTCGATCTCCTCCAGCAGCAACGCCAGCTCGATGCCACCCGCACCTTGGTGCCCGCCGCGGAAGCGGAACTCGCCGCTTCGGAATACGCGCTCGATGTCCTGACAGGCCGCTCTCCCGGCTCCCGCCAGCGCGACTCCCGCAGGACTTTGCCAGCCCTTCCGAGCAACCCCGGCGCAGGTGTGCCCTCGGATCTTTTGAAAAACCGCCCCGACCTCCTCGCCCAATGGAACCGCATCCTCGCACTCGATGCGCGGGCCGGGCAGGCGCTTGCGGATCGGTTCCCGCGCTTCGTGATCGGTGCCTCGGTGGACGCCGGCGCGATCGACAGCGTGCGATCCGTCGCATCGACCATACTCGCAGAAATGGCAGCTCCGCTCACGGATGGAGGAGCACGCCGGGCGGAAATCGATCGCCGCCGCGCGGTCTTGGAGGACGCACTTCTCGAATACTCAAATACCTACCTGGAAGCCATCCGCGATGTCGAAACCGCGCTCGTCCGCGAGCGAAAACAAAACGAGCGCATCCGCCTCACAGAGCGCCAGCTCGCCACCGCCCGCGAGACCCTTGATGAAACCCGCATCCGCTACAGCCAGGGCCTGACGGATTACCTCCCTGTCATCGACGCACTCACCGCAACCCAGACCCTCGAACTTTCCACCCTCGCCCTCCGCCGCGAAGCGCTCACCCTGCGAGTCGGTCTGTACCGTGCCCTCGGCGGCCCCATGCCAAAATCACAACCATGAAACGGAACCCCCCCTGCTGATACGAAGAATTTCACCGCAAAGCCGCAGAGGTCGCAAAGGGCCGCAGAGCTGGGGTTATGTTTTTCACGAAACATCGCGGTGATTTTTTGTCGGTTTATCCCAGCCATTGAATCAGTCAGTAAACCCTACATGGATCTAAAATTTTATTTATCCACACAAGCAAGGCTCTGCGCTCCTTTGCGACCTCTGCGCCTTTGCGGTGAAAATTTTAACCTCACATACGGATTCTAGCATGAAACGGAAACCCCTCGGCCTCATCATCGCCGCCATCATTCTCGTCCTCGCCGTCGCGGTTTCATGGTGGCTTCTTCGCACCGCTCCCGTACAAACCACCGAGGAAAAACCGCGCTCCGCGAAAATCGTCCAGACCATTTCCCCAATCCCCTCCTATCAATCCGTCTCCGTCTCCGCGTACGGCAGCGTCATCCCCGCACGGAGATTGGTCGTCCGTCCGGAAGTCACGGGCCGCATCATTTCCCAGCACCCGGATCTCGTTCCGGGGGGGCGCATTTCCGCTGGGGAAACCCTCTTCACCATCGACGATTCCGACTACCAGATCGATCTCCGGGAGGCGCAGACCAGCCTTGCCGAAGCCCGCTCTGAAATCGATCTCGAGGCCGGCCGCCAGACCATCGCCAAGCGCGAACTCGAACAGCTCCGCAAAGACCTCCCGGAAGCCGCTATCAACGAAGCCCTCGTCCTCCGCGAGCCGTTCCGCGACCGCACCGAGGCACTCCTTGAGCGCGCCTCCTCCGCCGTCGATATGGCCGAGCTGAACATCGCCCGCACGAAAGTCCCCGCACCCTTCAACGCGGTCGTCATTGAAGAATCCGTCGAGACCGGCCAGCTCGCCGATTCCTCCGCCGAAGTGGTCACGCTCGTCGGCACCGATGCCTTCTGGATCCAGGCCAGCATCCCGCTTTCCGATCTGAAATGGATCAAATTCCCCGGCACGGATGCCACCATTGAACTGTCTCACAGCAGTGGCTCACCAACTTTATGGCAAGGAAAAGTCGTCCGCCTGCTCGGTGACCTCGAAGCCGAAGGCCGCCAGGCCCGCATCCTCGTGGAAGTCCCAGATCCCCTCGAATCAAACGCAGTCCAGCCCCTCCTGCTCGGCTCCTACGTCCGCGTTTTCGTCGCCGCCCACAGCTTCGAGGGCTGCCTGGAAATCCCGCGCACCGCCCTCCGCGAAGGCAAGCGCATCTGGCTCGTCGGGGAGGAAAAGCAGCTCATCATCCGCGATGCGGAAGTCCTCTGGCAGCGCGACAACACCGTCCTAATCGCCAACAACATCGCCGACAGCGAAGCCCTCATCGTTTCCGATCTCAACGCGCCCCTTCCAGGCATGGCGCTCAAACCCGAGGCCATCACCGAATGACAGCCGCCGGGGAAAAAGGACTGCTCGCATGGTTCACGCGGAATCACCACGCCTCGAACCTGCTGATGATTGTCGTGCTCGGGGTCGGCATCATTTCGATTTTCAAAATCAAGCAGGAGGTCTTCCCGGTCTTCGTGCTCGATACCGTTGAGATCAATGTCCAATACCGCGGCGCGGGCCCGGAGGAGGTGGAGCAATCGGTGATCGTCCCCATCGAATCCGAACTGCGTGGCTTGGAAATGGTGAAACGCCTCGAAGCCGTCGCTTCGGAAGGAGGCGCCCAGGTCATCGCCGAGCTTTTCCCAGGCTTCGACCGCAACCGCGCCCTCCAGGAAATCACGGCTGCGGTGCAACGTATTTCGGTTTTCCCCGATGAGATCGAGCCGCCCGTCATTTCTCTCGGAGAAGGTCGCCGGCGTGACGTCATGCGCATCGCGGTTTCCGGAGAACTCAACGAACGGGAACTTGTCGATTTCGCCCGCGAGATCGAAACCGGCCTCTTGTCCCAACCGGATATTTCCATCGTCGATCTGACCGGCATACGCGATGCGGAGATCGAGATGGAAATCCCCAGCGCCACCCTACGCTCGCTCGGCCTGACACTCGGAGAAGTCGCCAAAAGGGTTGGCGAGGCTGCGCTCGACGTTCCCGGCGGCACCCTCCGAACACCCGCCGGCGATCTCCAGCTCCGCACCAAAGAACGCCGCGACAACGCCATCGGCTTCCGCGACATCCCCATCATCAACGCCGCCGATGGCTCGAAAGTCCGCCTCGGAGAAATCGCGACGATCACGGACGGCTTCGAGGAAACCGAAACGGAAGCCTATTTCTACGGCAAGCGTTCCGTCACCATTTCCGTCTTCAGCGCGGAAAGCCAGGCACCGCTGGAAGTTGCCGGAGCCGTCCGCGAATTCATCGAGGCCCGCCAGAAAACCCTGCCGGATTCCGTCACCCTCACCCTCTCGCGGGATCGCTCGGTCGAGTTCCGCGAGCGCATCACCTTGCTCATGCAGAACGGCGCGATGGGTCTTGTCCTGGTCCTGCTTGCGCTCGGCCTGTTCCTCGATCTCCGCGTCGCCTTCTGGACGGCCATCGGTATCCCCATTTCCATCCTCGGCTCCATCGCCCTGCTGCCCATCGGCGGCGCGACGATCAATATGATCTCCCTGTTCGGATTCATCATCACCCTCGGCATTGTCGTCGATGATGCGGTCGTGGTCGGCGAGGAAATTTTCCACCGAATCTCCGAGGGCGAGTCGCGCATCACCGCCGCCATCGAAGGAGCGCGCGCCATGGTCATGCCCGTGCTTTTCGCCGTCTCGACCAACGTCATCGCCTTCATGCCACTGCTTTTTGTGCCGGGGGAAACAGGTCAGTTTTTCGAAGTCCTTCCCTCCGTCGTCATCGCGGTTTTCACCGTCTCGCTCATTGAGTGCCTTTTCATACTTCCCGCCCACCTCGCGTCTTCCGCTGGCCGTCTGGAAAACAACCGCCTCTTTCAGAAAATCAACACCACCCAGACGCGCCTGCGCAACCGCGTGGAAAACGCGATGGACCGCGGCTACAAGCCACTGCTCGATTTCGCCATCCGCCATCGCATCCTCACCCTCGCCATATTCGTTGGCACCATGGCTGTCACCGCCGCCTACCTCGCCAGCGGGCGTATCGATTTCAAGTTCAGCCCGCAGATCGAAGGTGACTACATCCAGGCGGAAATCGCCATGCCCGCGGGCACACCTGTCAGCCGCACCCGAGAAGTCCTTTTCCTCATTCAGGAGGCGGGGGAAAAAGCCATGGAACTCGCCGGTGAGGGAAACATCGCCAACGCCCTCACCATCGATGTCGCGGAAAAAGGCTCCAACCTCGGCGATGTCGCCTTCACTCTCGTGCCCCAGAGCCAGCGGAAAATCACGGGCCGCCAGTTCGCCGATCTATGGCGTGAGCAGCTACCGGTCATCCCCGACGTGGAATCGATTTTCTTCGACTACCTCGTCGGCCCCGGCGGCGAAGCGGAAATCGACATCCAGCTCGCCCATCCCGATCTCTCCGTCCTACGCCAAGCCTCCGAAGAGGTCGCGAAAGCCGTCGCCGCCTACCCCGGCACCGCGGACATCCGCAAAGGCTCCGGCCGCGAAACGCCGGAACTCCAGTTCGAGCTAACCCCGGAAGGACGCGCCCTCGGCCTCACTTCCGCAGGACTCGGCGCCGCCGTCCGCGATGCCTACCTCGGTGCCGAAGCCCTCCGCCAACCGCGCGGGCGCGAGGAAGTCCGCGTCATGGTCCGCCTGCCTGAAAGCGAACGGAAATCCCTCCTAGGACTGGAAAATTTCCTCGTCCGCACCCCCGGCGGCGGGGAAATCCCCCTCGGCGAGGCGGCGAAGATCAAAACCACCACCGCGCCGCTGAAAATCGAGCGGGTCGATGGCGGGCGCGTCCTCAATATTACTGGAAACGTAGTAGCAGGAGTCACCACGGGGAACAAAGTCCTCTCCGCACTGGAGAAAAACGAACTCCCGGAAATTCTCAAAGCCTTCCCCGGTCTCACCTACACCTTCGAGGGTGAGCAACGCGAAGAAAACGACGCCCTGGGTCGCCTCGGCTGGGGGCTTGTCGCCTCTCTGTTCGCGGTCTTCGCGATCATGGCCGCCCTTTTGCGCAGCTACCTCCAGGCATTCATCATCCTGCTGGCGATCCCGTTCAGCCTCGCAGGAGCGATCATCGGCCACGTCGTGCTCGGTGCGGATCTCTCCATTTTCAGCATCTTCGGAATGATCGCGCTCTGTGGAATGGTCGTGAACGGCGGATTCGTGCTCGCCGTCACCCGCAAGCGTTTCATCGAGGGTGGCACGCCCATCGAAGACGTCACCCGCGCCGCCGCCGCCCGCCGCTCCCGCCCCATCCTGCTCACCGCAATTACCACGTTCCTGGGACTTGCCCCGATGATCCTGGAAACCAGCGTTCAAGCACTCTTCCTCGTCCCGATGGCAATCAGTCTGGGCGTCGGAACGCTCGCATCAGCTATCGTGATACTTCTCGTCCTTCCCGCCACCTTCACCATGACGGAAACCTTGGAATCCTTCGACGCGGACGCCACGGTCGATCCCGGCGGGCAGCACGGTCGCTGAAGCGGTGGGGGCGATCTCCGGTCGCCGATTTTCAATGCGTTCACTCCGCCCAATTCTCAAGCACCAGATCCGCAACCCGGCCGAACTCCGACGTATTGTTGGTCACCAGCGGAAGCTTCATGGATAGTGCCTGTGCCGCGATCAGGCAGTCGAGTTCACCGATCATCATTCCCAGCGGACGCAGCCGCGCCTTGATCTGTCCGTAGTGCTCCGCCGCCTCACCTGTAAAAGGCACGATCTCAAGCGGCGCGAGAAACCGGAATAGGGCACTGCGGTTGATCTCTACCTGACTGCTTTTAGAAACGCCGAATTGGAGTTCCGCCACCGTGATCGTAGTCACGCCGATATCTCCGGGCTTGTATTGCTTGAAGTGTTCTACCACACGCACCGGACGATGATTCATGATGTAGATGCAGATATTCGTATCGAGCAGAATTTTCACGGAACAGTCGGAAATGTCAGATTCCCTCCCGCTCTGCTTGTTCTCCCTGCTCGCGCTCCGCCATGAAATCAGGCGAAAAATCCGCAGCCGCTTCGAAGAACGAGTCCCAGGTATCCGAGAGGGGGCTCAACACCACCGAATCGCCGATTTTCTGGATCGAAACGGCCTTCCCCTCGAACCGGAATTGCTTCGGCAACCTAACCGCCTGGCTCTGTCCGTTTTTGAATAGCTTCGCTTGCATGGTGAAAATAGATACTTTTTAGTCTATTTCGTCAAGTTGTGGATTCCAACTCAGCCAAGCCACTGTCCTATCAAACAATCGTGCGCGTTGGGAAAAGTCATTATCAATTGCCGGATGCGTATTTGCGCAAGGAGTGGTTGCATTCCGCTGCCAGAGAAGGATAGGGAAATAGCTTGGGTTGCTGGGCAGCAAAATGCTGCCCCTCCTTGCTCACACCGCGCCACCGACCGCCGCCGGGGTGCGAAGCTCCGCGCGTTTCCCCAAATCCGTGATGGCCTGCATAAAGACGCGATGCGCCTCCTCCGCACTCTTGAACGGCGAGAAATAGTTTTTCACCTCACCGTCCGCTCCGCCCTTCGTGGACATCCAGTAAAGGTGATCCGATGACTGCAGCCGCCCCCAGGTGCCGATAAGCACGTCGTCCCCGCTGGCAATGACCTTGTCGCCAAGCGCGCTGAGAGCCGCTAGCGCCTCTTTCTGCATCGCGTTTCCCGTCCATGCTGAGAGGTCGCGTTCCGTGTCGGCCCATGAGGTGACCTTTGCGCAATTGTATTCCTCCTTGGCCGGGTAGATCGAAACAGCTTCGGCGGGGGTGACCCATTGGGAGCCGGATTCGATGAGGACATCGGGGACTTTCCGCCAGAATTCGTAGATGCCCTGCTCAGCTTTCTGATGCTCGCCTATCGATTCGTAGTCCATGAAAAGATTGACGATGTCGCCGGGCGACTGGCCGACCCACTCGGTGAATTTCTCCCAGGTCAGCGGGTAGCCGCCCCATGAGGGATCGGAGAAACGGAAGGCGAGGTCATTGGAAAGCGTGTGATTGCGAAGCAGGGTCTTGATTCGGGCGGTGTCCGGGGCGCGATAGACGAAGTTCGGCGAATGACTGCCGGTGAAGGCTGGCGTGCCCTCCGCGATAATTCCCTCGAAGCCGAGCGTTTCCGCCTTAGCGGCGATGGCGTTGTTGTAAATCAGTTCGGAGTTGCGGAAAACTTTCGGTCTCACCGAAAAGCACTCTTCCATCAGGTCGAGATGCAGGTCCACCTGCCGTTGGAATTCCTTGTCGGAATATACGAAGGCCAGTGAGTGATAATAAGTTTCGGCAAGCAGCTCCACTCCACCGGTGGCGACAAGTTCCTGGAATGATTCCAACACATCGGGCCGGAACTTGCGGAATTGCTCGATCACCGTGCCGCTGAGCGAAAGCGCCATGCGGAACATGCCGTGGCTTTCCTCGATACGCTTCTTGAACATGGCGTTCGCAGGCAGGTAGCACTTGTCCGCCACGCGGTTGAGAATCTCGCGGTTCAACGCATCATCCTCATAGGGCGGAGCACCTGAAGCTCCCGCAGCAAGGCGGTGCGGCTGGTGCACCTGGAAATATAGACAGACGTCGGGCATGGGTTTGGGGCTTTTGAGGGTTTCCTGCTTTCGCAGGTTCGAACTAGTCAGCTACGAGCAATTCATAGGCCAAATTCCGAAGGTGTATTGCGAGTTAAAATTGATACCGATCCGAACTGGCAATTCTTTCCCTCGATAAGAAATCTCCAGCATACGAGGATGTGAAGAATTACCCCCTCAAAACGCTTGCGAGAATGTAAATTCCTATTTGGTTGAATTTTCTGGAACGACTTTTTTCTTCATTCTCCGCTTAGGAGTGGCCCAGTGGTCGACGGATGAGTTGACGAGGAAATCTCCACCCAGGGCTTCGCGGCCTAGGAGGAGGCGGTGTATCATGCGTTTCCGGCAGACGAGTGAGACGATGATCTTTTTTTCGAGACCTGCGAGGCGGAGGGTGGTTTCGACAAAAATCCGGTCGGTGGGGTGACCGGTGGAGGAGCGGACGCGTTTACGCAGTTTGATGTCTTCTTCAAGGGTGACGATTTTTTTTTCCTTACGATCGAGGCGGACGGTGAAGCGGACACGATTGCCGGGAAGTTCGATGATTTCGGCGCAGTCGATCGCGGAGCTTTTCGCGCCGGTGTCGGCCTTGGCTTTGAGTTTCAAAGACCAGTCAGGGAACTCAACCCACTCGCGCCAGCCGATGATCATGCTCATGATGCTGGGTCCACGGATTTCGGAAGCTTTTTCATCTTACGCGGCTTGCGCTTTTTCATCGGGATGAGGCCTTTCATCTGCTCCGCTTTGCCGTAGCAGAGAAGCGTGTCGTCCGCGTCGAGAACGCGGGAGCCTTTGGGGTTGGAGATGACCGAGCCTTTTCGCTTCAGGGTGAGGACGACGACGTCCTGCTCGCGGAGGCCTGTTTCCTCGATGGTCTTGCCGGCGTAGGTGCTACCTTCGGGAATGTGAATGTCTGCGACCGAGTAGCCGCGCGAGACGGTGAGGCGCTGACGGATATCGATTTCGGGGAATTTCACCTGATCCTCGATGTAGTCGATCACTTCCCCGGCGATGTCGAGGCCGGTGGCTCCTTCGATGCCCTCGAAGCCGGGTGAGGAATTGACCTCCATGATCTGGGGGCCGTTTTTGCCTTCGAGCATGTCGACGCCGCAGACACGAAGGCCCATGATCTGGGCGGCACGGACGGCGGCTTCTTCGTATGCGGGATCGAGGGTGATGGTCTCGGCTTTTCCGCCACGGTGAACGTTGGAGCGGAACTCCTGGCCTTGGGCCACGCGGCGGATGGCGGCAACGACGCGGTCGCCGATCACGAAAGCACGGACGTCCTTGCCTTTGCTTTCCGCGACGAATTTCTGAAGAAGAACCTGTTGCTTGCTGCTTTGCAGGGTTTCGACGATGGCTTTGGCGATCTCGATTTTATCCGCGAGGATGACGCCGACTCCCTGGGTGCCTTCGAGGAGCTTGATGATGACGGGGGCTCCGCCGACACGTTCGAGCGCGCTTTCTACGTCGCGTTTGTCATCGACGTATGCGGTGGTGGGAATGCCGACGTCGTGACGGGAAAGGATCTGTAGCGAGCGGAGCTTGTCGCGTGAGTTGCTGATGCCAGCGGCGGTGTTCGGAGTATAGACGTCCATTTGCTCGAACTGGCGGACAACGGCGGTTCCGTAGCGCGTGATGGAGGTGCCGATGCGCGGTAGGATCGCATCGGTCGGGCGGAGGGGTTTGCCGTGGAGGAAGAGATCCGGGTCGCCTTGGTCAAGGCCGATGGCGAGGCGGAGTGTGTTGAGGACTTCGATTTTGTGTCCGCGCTTTTTTCCAGCCTCGATGAGGCGGCGGGTGGAGTAGCACTTGGGTGAGCAGGATAGGATGGAGAGTTTCATAAAGGGGTATGATTTAGGTGGCGGGAAATGTTCGTGCGGGCTGCATTTATAGGAGAGGTCAGATGCAGCGTCAAAGGAAAGTCCCAATTGCCGTTGCAACGCTTGTCGGGAAAATAAGGTCTTTGTTTGACTTGCGGGGTATCTACGGCGATTCAGTTGGGCGCATGGCGCACGGCATTTCTATTATTGTTAAGATCCTGCCGGTGATGTTTTTTTTCACGGGCTGCGCGGCGCTTTCACCAGGGAGCCGGATGGGTGCGGTCGGTGCGCCCGGAGCATGGGCGGCGAGCAAGGAGGCGAAGGCCGGGATTGATCGTAAATGGGTCAGAAAGATCGGCGGGAGTGAATTGAGCGGTTTGGTGGATCGGGCTCTGTCACATAATCCGGATATGAAGGCTGCGGCGGCACGGGTGGACCGTGCGGCGGCGGAGGCGAAGATCGCGGGAGCGGGACGTCTGCCGAGCCTTGGTCTCGGCGGAGACGGACGACGCAACAAACAGAATTTCATTGGCTTTCCTTTCGGCGCGGCGGGAGGTGGAGTGCCGTCTAACATCTCCCAACAGTTCGGGGTGAATCTCAGTGCCGCATGGGAGGTGGATGTATGGGGTCGGGCAAAGGCGGGACAGGAAGCGGCCATCGCAAATGCCGAGGCGCGGCAATATGAATACGATGCGGCCCGCGTTTCTCTGGCCGGGCAGGTGACCAAGGCGTGGCTGGCGCTCGGTGAGGCAAACGAACAGGTGGCGCTCGCGAAGAACGCGGTCGAGGCAACGCAGGTGCTAGCTGATGCGGTAAGGCAGCGCTTCGAGCGAGCGATTCTGGATGATGGCGGATCACCGGCGCAAGTGCGACTCACGGAATCCGAAGTCGCGAGTCGCACGGCGGCGCTGGCCGAGCGCGGACAGGAGCGAGAGAGAGTGCTCCGGCAGCTTGAAATTTTGCTGGGTAGCTATCCGTCTGGAAGACTTTCCGAACAAGTCAGGCTCCCGAATTTTCCGAGCCCGACTCCTGTTGGGCTGCCATCCGAACTACTGCAACGCAGGCCGGATATTCTGGCTGCTGAGCGGGAGCTCGCTTCATCGGGACGGAGGGTGAAACAGGCCAAGCTTGCGCGTTTCCCCAGCCTCAGCCTGACCGGATCCAGTGGCACGACTTCGGAATCGATACTCGATGTTTTGAAGAGCGATTTCGGAGTGTGGTCGATTGGCGGAAGTCTGACTCAACCGATTTTCCAAGGTGGTGAGATCTCCGGCGGGATAGAGAGGGAGCAGGCGGTTGAGCGGGAGAGAGTCGCGCTCTTGCAGAAGACCGTTCTGAACGCGTTCGGGGAGGTTGAGCAGGCGTTGGTGGCTGGATCATACCTTGCGAAGCGCGAGAGTGCGGCGAAAAAGGCTTCCGAACTCGCTTCGGAGGCTGCGGAACGGGCGGGCGAGGAATTCGGTGCCGGCACGGGAGATGTGCTGACTTTGATCGATGCAACCCAGCGCGAAATCGATTCCGCAAGCCGATATGCTGCGATACGGCGTTTGCGTTTGGAAAACCGCGTCGATCTTCATCTGGCCCTGGGCGGGGATTTCAGAGCTACGAAGTAGCTAAGGAAGTCAAAGCACCCCCATTCCTTCGGCGACGGCAAGCTTGTTCTGGTTGCCATCGAAGCTCAGGAACGTTTCGGTGCCCAGATGGATGGCGGTGGCGACATGCAGGATATCCGCGAAGCGATGGCCGTTGGCGGCGGTATGGGTGGCGCTCAACCTTTCCGCGATGGCATGCACGTCCGGCCAATCGACAGGGACAGCTTCCAACGCCCGCGACTGGAGATCGGACTGGAGGTGGCGCAGCATACCATCGGCTTGCGTCTTGGAAAACCCGCGTGTGCGATCTTGCCTGAAAAGCCGCTGGTGGAAATAAAGTGAGTTGCGGAACTCGAAGAGCAGGAGGGTGGAAACGGGGAGTGGGGTGGAAAGCGAATCCATATGCTCCAGCGCCTTCGGAGTGAAAACCTGCCTCCTGTATATCGAGCAGAGGAAGGAAGTGTCAGGGAAAACGATCATCTTTCGTATTCCCCGTATTCGGCTTCACGCATTGCCTTCACCTCCTCTTCGCTGAAAACCCGGTCGCCCCAGAGACGCTTGAGTCTGGCCCGGTAATCGGGCTTCACAAACTTCTTTGCCGGCTGGCTGAGTAAGGCGATGGGTTTACCGCGTTTTTCAATCTGGATCTCCTCGCCCTCGGCAAGCCATGTCTCGAGTTTGGAAAAGTCGTTGCGGAGTTCTCTGACGGTGGCTGTTCTCATGTGGACATATTATGTCCACATGATTCACGCGTCAATGGGTATTTCCGCTTGGAAAGCAGGGTGAAGGCACTGACATTCACGGCGCACGAGGTTAAATTTCAAGAAGAGCGATGAACGAAAAACTGGAACAGGAGCGCAAGACGCAGGTCAGGGCGGTATTTTCGTTCGTCATTATACTGGCGATCATCGGGGTGACGGTTCTGGGGGTTACCGGGCTGATCCTTAACAAGCGCACTGCCAAGGAGGAAAAGAAGGATCGTATCATTCCGGCGGTTGAAGTGGTCGAGGTCTTACAAGAGGATTATCAAATTGAAATCGCTACGCAGGGAGTCGTGGAAAGCTCACGAGAGACGCGGCTCGCGGCCGAAGTTGGCGGGCGGGTGATGGAGGTTTCTCCAAATCTCAAGCAAGGGGGCACGGTAAAAAAGGGCGAGCGGCTGGTGCAGATCGATCCTTCGGATTACCGCTCGGCGCTGGCGTCGGCGGAAGTCGCCAAGGCGGAGGCGGAGCTGGCGCTGGAGCAAGAGAAAGCGAAGGTCGAGCAGGCACAGCTCGATTGGGACAAGCTCGGGAGAGGTAAACCGATCAATCTCCTAGTACTACGTGGTCCGTACTTGGAAGCGGCGGAGGCGCGGGCGGCATCCGCACGCGAGCAAGCGGCGAGAGCACGGCGCGATCTTGAGCGGACCGAAATCATCGCCCCTTTCGATGCGGGTGTGCGTATGGCCGATGTCGAGGACGGCGCGGTTGTCGCACCAGGGACGATGGTCGCGGAGCTGTATGCCAGCGAGGAACTCGAGGTGCGGCTGCCGCTTGGTCTTGAGGATTTCGGTTTCCTCAAACGAGACGAAAACGGAGAAGTCCTCGGCGGGGTCCTGCTGAAAGGAAAAATCGGGAACGAGGTGTATCAATGGAAAGCGATTCCGGTTAGGGTCGATCCAGAGATCGACCGGAAGACGCTTTCCGCGACGGTTGTGGCTAAAGTCATCAAGGCGAGTGACTCGCCGTTTCCATTTCCTCCGGTCGGCCTTTTCGTTAATGCGGAAGTGGATGGGGAAGGTCTGAACGATGTCGCGGAGATTCCACGTAGGGCTTTATTGGAAGGAGATCGGGTCATCGTGGTGGATGAACAAACCAGAATCGCTTTCCGGGATGTGACGGTGGCGCGGCTGAACGAGAAGACAGCAGTCCTTACTGATGGCCTTGCAGCGGGCGACCGGGTGGTGTTGACGCGGCTTTCGACTCCGGTTGTGGGGATGGAAGTGGAGATCGAGGCACCGGCGGAAAAAGAGGTGGCGGAATGAACGCGGTCCGGTGGTTCACCCGCAATCACGTCGCGGGAAATTTTATCATGCTGACGGTCCTGCTCGCGGGCTTCACGACCTGGTTCAAGCTGAAGAAGGAGATTTTTCCAGAGATCGCCATCGATGCGATTTCAGTTTCCATTCCATACCCGAACGCGACGCCGGAGGAATCCGAGCGCGGCGTGGTAGTGCCGGTTGAAGAGGCGATCGCCGATCTTCAGGGAATCAAAAAGGTCCGGGGGACGGCTGCGCAGAATGTCGGAACCGTGTTGATCGAGGTCGAGACCGGATACGATGTTCGCGATGTGATGAGCGATGTGAAATCGCGGGTCGATGCGATAGAGAATTTTCCGGTTGAGGCCGAGACTCCGGTGCTGGAGGAGATTATTGTGAAAAATCCGGTGATGAGCGTCACGCTCACAGCGGATACCGATGAGACGACGATGCGTAAACTCGCGGAACGGGTGCGGGATGATTTGCTGAATTATCAGGCACCTAAGGCAGAAAATCTGAGTGCGTTTTTTTCGAAAGCGTTCAGCGGTGATCAGAAGATCAGCCAGGTGACAATTGCAGGGACGCGGCCGTATGAGATTTCAATCGAGGTTTCCGAGGAGCGGCTCCGGGAGTTGAATCTCAGGCTTTCCGATATCGCACAAGCGGTGCGGAGCAGCACGATGGACCTGCCGGGTGGCTCGGTGCGGACGGAACGCGGTGAGGTGATCTTGCGAGCACTCGGGAAGCGCTATGAAGCTTCCGAGATGTCGGATATCCCGGTCACGACTGCGGAGGACGGAAGTACGATATTCCTAGGAGATATCGCGGAGCTGATCGATGGCTTCGAGGACGTCGATATAAGCAGTCGTTTTGATAGAGAAAATGCGGTGGTGATCAATGTTTACAGGGTCGGTAATGAGGACACGCTCACGCTCGCGAAAATGGTCAGAAGTTACGTGGAGGAAAGCCGCGACCGGCTTCCGGATGGCGTGACGCTTTCTATCTGGAACGACCAAAGTCTTTATCTGGTGGGTCGACTCGATCTGCTCAAACGGAACGCGATCACCGGGCTGATTCTAGTGCTCGGCGTGCTGACGCTTTTCTTGCGACCCTCGCTCGCGTTTCTTGTCGCGTTGGGTATCCCGGTCTCGTTCGCGGGCGGGATCTGGTTGATGCCTTACATGGGGATCTCAGTGAACATGATCTCGTTGTTCGCGTTCATCCTGGTGCTCGGGATCGTGGTCGATGACGCGATCGTGACGGGGGAGAATGTTTATGCCCGGATCCAGAAAGGCGAACACCCGTCAATCGCAGCGTGGAAAGGCACCAGTGAAGTCGGAACCATCGTGGTTTTCGGGGTGCTCACCACCATGGTCGCCTTCACGCCGATGCTCGGGCTGAGCGGGGTCAGTGGAAAAATCTGGCCGAATATTCCATTGGTGGTGATTCCGACGCTCGCATTCTCGCTGCTGCAATCGAAATTCGTGCTCCCTGCCCACCTCGCATTGCTTGCACCGACAGATCGTAACAAGAAGGTAAATGTGCTTTTCCGGGCGCAGCGGCACATTGCCGACGGGCTGGAGACTTTTGTGGAAAAATTTTACCAACCGGGGCTGCGATTTTGCCTGCGCTGGAGGTATGTGACGGTCTTCGCGTTCATTTCCGTGCTGGTGCTCACTTTGGCGGTTGTCGGGGCCGGGTTCATCCAGTTCAAGTTCATGCCTGACGTCGAGGGCGATATACTCAGCGCCAAAGTCGAGCTCGTGCAGGGCGTGCCATTTGAGGAAACTGAGAAAGTCATCCGGCGTATCGAGGCGGCGGCAGTCGCCCTTTCTGAAAAATTCCAGACGGACGATGGTGGAAACATCCTCCGCCATGTACTGAGCAGTGCAGGAACCCAACCGTTCCAGACCGGGATTGGCGGTATGATAGGGCCACCGACCGCAACCCATATCGGCGAAGTGACCTTGGAACTGGCACCGGCTGCGGTGCGTTCCGTCGATTCCGAGACGCTGGTGGCGGAATGGCGACGCCTGATCGGGACGCTTCCCGGCGTGGTCGAATTGAGTATTCAAGCGGAAACCGCGACGGGAGGAAACGCGATCGATGTGAACTTGACCGGGCCGGATCTCGGGCGACTTGTTGCGGCGACCGAGTTTGCGAAAGAGGGTTTGGAGAATTTTTCGGGAGTCATCGATATTTCCGATTCCAACCGTGCGGGGAAAGACGAACTGAGATTCGACAAGCTGACTCCGGCAGGCAGGGCGATGGGTTTCCGGCTTGAGGAAGTGGCATCGCAAGTGCGTGATGCCTTCTATGGAAACGAAGTTCAGCGACTCCAGCGCGGGCGCGATGAGGTCAAAGTCATGGTTCGTTTCCCGGAAGACGCGCGGCGGACTCTCGACAGCCTGGAAAACATGAAAGTCCGGACGCGGGAGGGCGAGGAGGTGCCGCTGCTGCAAGTTGTCGAGCTGGAACCGGGGCGGGGTCCGGCGGTGATTCAGCGCACCGACAGGCAACGCTCGATCAAAGTTACTGCGGACGTCGAGCCGGGAGTGAATGCGAACGAAGTGGTCTCCGGTTTCACCGAAAAAGTCCTCGATGAGATTCCGCTAAGGTTTCCCGGCGTTCGTTATTCCTTCGAGGGTGAGCAGAAGGATCAAAATGACAGCGTGCGTGAGATCGGAATCGGATTCTTGGGGGCGTTGCTGGGAATGTATGTGCTGATCGCGATTCCGCTGCGTTCCTACCTCCAGCCCCTGATCATCATGTCGGTGATTCCGTTCGGCTTGGTGGGCGCGATCTGGGGCCACGCTCTGCTTGGGATGGATCTCAGCATCATGTCGATGTGCGGGCTGGTTGCGCTCGCCGGCGTGGTCGTGAACGACAGCCTGGTGATGGTCGACTATGTCAACCGACACCGGGACGAATCCGATACACTTCAAGACGCCGCAGTCGCCGCGGGTGGCCGCCGTTTCCGGGCGATCTTGCTGACCTCCCTGACGACCTTTGTCGGGATCATGCCCATGGTTCTCGAAACCGATATGCAAGCAAGGTTCCTGATTCCAATGGCAGTTTCACTGTCCTTCGGAATCCTCTTCGCTACCGTCATCACGCTGTTTCTCGTTCCGAGTATCTATATCATTCTCGAAGACATGGCACGCCTGACCGGAAGGATTTTCCGTAAAGGGAAGCTGGCCGATTGAGCCATCATGCCAGAATCCTCGACAATGTTGCGGCGGGACCTCTTGGGAATTCAATCAAGTGAGAGTCTCAACTGCGAGTTCAGAACGAGAGGTTTTTCGGCCTGATGACCGACCAGCGTATCCGCCGTGGGAGTTTCGGATCGACCGTTCCGCGCGGAAATCCATTTTTGCTCAAGTTGCCACAGTGAAGTCCGTTGCGGCGGATATTCCGAGAGAAAGCTCTGCGATCTTTTTGCAGAGTTGCGGAAAAGGTAGTCCGCCTGCGGTAGCAGATTTTGGTAGCAATGAGGTCGCTGTCATTCCGGGAATGGTGTTGGCCTCGAGCACGTAGGGGCGGTTTTCCGAATCCAACATGACATCGACGCGGGAATAGACTTCGAGGCCGAGGGCATTGTGAGCGGCGATGGCGGCTGCTTGGACGGCCATGGTGGTTTCGAGATCGAGATCGGCCGGGCAGATGTATTGGGAGCCTGTGGTCTTTCCCGACAGCCACGGATACTTTGTGGCCATGTCATAAACGCCTTCCGGTGAAATGATTTGGATGATCGGATAGGCTTCGCCATCAATGACCGGGACGGTGAATTCAGGACCGGAAATGAATTCCTCGATAAGCAGATCCTTCGAGTGCTCCGAGGCTTTGGCGATGGCTGTCCCGGCTTGTTCGACACTTTTGACGATCTCAATACCGACCGATGAACCCTCGCGCGGTGGCTTTACCACGAAAGGGGGTGGAAACGAGGGGAGGACCAGACCATTGGTGCAGTCGATGATTTCCGATTTCGGGGTCGGGACTCCGGCAGCTAGGAAGGCTTGCTTGGCGAGATTTTTGTCGAAGGCGATGCGCGAGGATTCGGCGCGGGCTCCGGTATAGGCGATGCCCTTCTGGTCGAGGATTCTCTGGAGCTGACCGTCTTCGCCAAAGGTGCCGTGGATGAGGTTGAAACAGAGGCCCGTGCCCTCTGGTAAATCGATTTCGGACGAAGTGACATCGACAGGAACGGCATCGAGCCCGAGGGAAAGGAGCGCTTCGAGAACCGCGTTGCCGGAGGCGAGTGAGACCTGCCGTTCGGAGCCGGGTCCGCCCATCAGAACGGCGATTTTGGTGTCTTTTAGCATGACCGTGATGTGAGTTGAAGGTAAGGCTGGCTGCAAGGTCTGTTCGTCAAACATCTAAGCGCCACGTGCACAGATTCTTACCTGAGAGTTGAAATTTGAAAGTGGAAAATTAAAAGCCGAACTCATCTTCACCGATGATTTTAACTTCGGTTTCGAGTTCGACGCCGCGTTCGGTTCTAGCGCGTTTTTGGATCGATTCGATGAGGGCGAGGATTTCTTTGGCGGTGGCTTTGCCGTTGTTGACGATGAAGTTTCCGTGGACATCGGAGACTGCGGCTTTGCCGATGGATTCGCCTTTGAGTCCGAGCGAGTCGATCAGGCGGCCAGCGGGGATTTCTTCCGGGTTTTTGAAAGTGCAGCCGGCGGAAGCGGCGATGGGTTGGGAGTCCTTGCGTTTCTCCCGGGATTCTTGCCAGCGCCGCTTGATGTTTTCGTGGCTGTCGTTCTTGCCTTTGAAAACGGCTTGGAGGGCGAAGTTGCGGCGGAGTTCCTGGACGTTCCGGTACGCGGAAACGATCTCTTCGCGCTCACGGGTGCGGATGACTCCGTCTTCATCGAGGAAGCTGACGCGGACGACTTGGTCGAAGGTTTCGATACCCATGGCCCCGGCGTTCATCCGGAGTGAGCCGCCGACGTTTCCGGGAATTCCTTCCATCCACTCGAAGCCACCGATGCCGTGAGCTCCGGCGTAGGAGGCGAGTTTTTTCAGGCGCACGCCGACTCCGGCGGTGACATGGCCTTTGGAATCGATTGAGAGTTCGGAAAAAGCCCCTCCGCTGGGGTGGATAACCGCACCGCGGATGCCGCCGTCACGGACGAGGATATTTGATCCACGCCCGACGACGCGAATCGGGATGCCGCGCTCGCGGCAGGAGTCGACAAGGAAGGCGAAGGCGTAGAAGGAGTGCGGCTCGAACCAATATTGCGCAGGACCACCTACTAGTAGCGTAGTATGTTTCCGCATCGGCTCGTAGAGTTTAATATCGATTTCCTCGGGAGGAGCGACCGAGCGGAGTTCCTCGATGATTTTCAGATCACGGGCGATACGGGTGCCGATTTCGTGGACGTTTCCCGCTCCGAGCGTGATGAGAAGGTCGCCGGAATTGAGGGCGTTGCCAACGTCGTGATGGGCGGTTGCCATGTTGGGAAGGAATTTCGCGGGGATATCGCCGTGGGCCTTCATCGCATCGACGAGTGTCTGGCCGGTGATGCCGGGGATGGGGATTTCCGAGGCGGGATAGACATCGGTGATGAACACACGGTCGGCGGCTTGGAGGACTTTTCCAAACTCGTCAGCCAGAAGCTGGGTGCGGGTGTAGCGGTGTGGTTGAAAAAGAACGACGAGGCGGGAAGGCTTGAGGGAGCGGGCGGTCTGAAGGGTGGCGGCGATCTCGGTAGGGTGGTGGCCGTAGTCGTCTACAATGCGGAATTCCTTGGAGAGATATTTCGTCTCGAAGCGACGTTTGGCACCTGCAAAGGAGGATAACGCACGGGCAATGAGGGAAAATTCCGCGCCGCAGATGTCGGCGACGGCGATGGCGGCGAGGGAGTTCAGGATGTTGTGCTCGCCGGGGATGGCGAGTTCGATGTCGCCGAGGAGTTCGCCGTTCTTTTTAACCGTGAAGGCGGATGAGCCTTTGAGGTCACGGATATCCGAGGCGGTGTAGTTGGTCTCGTCGCCGGCGGTTTCCCAGCCATACGAAAAGGCGTTATTGCGACCGGAGCAGATCTCGTGCGCGACAGGACTTTCAGCGCAATATACGATATTTCCAGTAGTTTGGTCTGCGAGGGTGGTGAAGATTTCCTTGATATGGTCTAGGTCGCGGTAGAAGTCGAGATGCTCTGCCTCAATGTTGAGGATCACCGAGTGGCGGGGCTTGTAGAGGGCGAGGGTGCCATCGGATTCGTCCCCTTCCGCTACCATGAGTTCACCTTCGGGTTCCCATTTTGCGTTGGCACCTAGGATGGGGATTTCGGCACCAACATAGAAGGAAGGTTTCTTGTCACTCTGTCTGAGAATGTGGGCGGTCATTGAAGACGTCGTCGTCTTGCCGTGGGTTCCGGAAATCACAATACCTGCCTTGGTGTGAAGAATGGCCGCGAGACATTCCGCCCGGCGGATCAAAGGGATGTTGGCATTTTTCGCGGAGGCAAAAGCAGGATTTTCCGGGCGGATCGCGGAGGAGTATACAACGAGTTCGGCACCTTTGACGGACTCGGCGGTTTGAGGCGAGAAAAACTTCAGGCCGAGCTTTTGCATGCGGTCTGTTTCCGAAGTGGTGACGCGGTCGCAGCCGGAGACTTTGTGACCCATCCCCAGCAGGAGTAAGGCGAGTCCGCTCATGCCGGAACCTGCGACGCCGATGAGGTGGATTCGGAGAGGTTTGGAAAGGTCGGTGAGGGCTTGTGTCTTCTCTGGTGCGGCCATATGGGGGGGCGAAGGTGGCGGTTTTCAGAGGTTTGGGCAACGGGAAAGGTCTGTGGATGCACGACATCTGTTTCTGAAGATTTTCAACTGCGCATTAACGTAAGAAGTCGCGAATGAAGACTCTGATTTGTTTCATTTGGAAAAGATTTGAGGAAGCGTCGTCTGAGACGATTCAATGGTATAAAAATAATGACTTTTTTGTAGGTTTTTGGAGGAGTGCCAATGGCGCGTCAAATAGAGGCAACCATCAAATGCTCTTGAAGCAGCTATAATACTGGGTAAAACTGGCACAACGCTCTTGGTTGCTACAGCCCCATAAGTATATCCATCTATGAAATACCTTTCCCTTCTGACTCTCGGAGTCCTTTTGATCTCGTGCGAAAAAGCTCCCGAAAAAGTGGAGATCTCCGTCGAAGAAGAAATCAAGACCGAGCCAGCTCAAGCGTCCGAACCAATCGATCTCATCGAATCGGTCGTGCGTATCAATTCTACCAGCCAGTCATGGAATGCCGGCCAGCCATGGGAGAAAACTCCACCCAGTCACCTTCGTTCGCTGGGAGCCATCGTCGGCCCACAAGAAGTTCTAACAACCGCCGAAATGGTGGCGGATGCCACATATCTCGAACTCGAAACCCCCGATGGTTCGAGAGTCGCTGAAGCAAAGATCATTGCCGTCGATTACGAAGCGAACCTCGCACTACTGACAGTGAAATCCGAAGAAGGAGCCGCCACATTTTTCGACGGCACAAAAGCCCTTCCCCTGGCTGAACCTTCTTCGGTCGGAGACGAAATGCAGATTTTCCAGGTCGAGGACAACGGCACCACCCTGATCACCTCCGGAACACTCCAGTCCGTCGATGTCTCAGCCAGTTTTCTACCTGACCAAGGCTTCCTGACCTATTTCATAAAAGCATCGATGCAGAGCGCTGCGAGCAGCTTTTCGCTACCTGTCCTGAAGGACAACGCCCTCGCCGGTATCCTCTTGAGCTACGATTCCGGCGATCAGATTTCCGATGTTCTCGCAGTGGATGTCATTTCTCATTTCCTGGAAAGTGCCAGAGATGGCGAATACGCGGGATTTCCATCTCTCGGGATCGCCGTAGCTAGAACCGAGGATCCGTCTTTCCGCAAGTTCCTGAAACTCGAACCCGACCAAGGAGGTCTGTATATCAGCAAGGTCAGAGTGGGCGGCGCCGCTGATCTTGCCGGCGTGAAGGAAGGTGATGTCTTACTCGCTGCGGACGGCTTCCCCATCGACCGCCGTGGCTACTTCGAACACACCCAATACGGCCCGCTCTTCTGGGGTCACCTCGTGCGGGGTGAAAAAGCCACAGGAGAGGAGATCAAGCTCTCCCTTCTCCGCGAAGGTGAGCCTATCGAAATCACGGCGATTCTGACCCGTGAGGAACCTCAGGACCGATTGGTTCCCGGATACCAGTTCGACCGTGCGCCCAATTTCCTCGTAAAAGGCGGGCTGATTTTCCAAGAACTTTCGCGCCCTTTGCTTGAAGCATTCGGCAAGGACTGGAGCAGCCGGGCACCACTCAACCTACTCGATGCATACGAAAATCCCGAGAAATACGAAGACAAGGCCAAGCGCATCATTTTCCTCAGCGGATCTATCCCCACCCCCGCTACGGTTGGCTACGAATCGCTGAGAAACCTGATTGTAAAAAAGGTGAACGGCATCGAAATCGACACCATGAAGACCCTGATCGACGCTTTCAACAAACCGAATGCGGATAACTTACATTCGATCGAGTTTCTCGAAGAAGACTTCACTGTGTATCTCGACGAGGCGGTCTCCACCGACGTCGATACCGTGCTTTTGCAGCGCGGTTTGAACCGCCTGTCCCGTGCCGAATAGCCGTTGACCGTAAACAGTCGGATATTCGAAGGGGCAACCGTGTTAGGATTCATACTGCACATTGCTGACACGAATAAAAAAACGGACGAACTGCAATGACTCTTGATGCTGGACGAGGGAGGGGTGATTGCCAATATTGCGAAGCTTGAAAGGTAATGAGAAGATCGCGGGATTGATGCATGGTATCCCGCTGTTCTGGAGGTTCCAGATCATCGGCTGGGCATCATTTGCGGTATTGTCGTTTCCACTAAAGGTGGTTCTATTCGAATCCATCGGCTACGCCCTGCTGATCACCATTTTTCGCGAGAGTTTCGGCTTCCTGCTGACCTCCGTCCTCCGGATCATCTACCACAAACTCGGTCTGCGCACCGGGCGACCGGTTCCGCTGATCCTTTCGATTCTCAGTATTTCATTTGTATGCTCCGGAATAGATACAGCACTCGCACTTTGGGTCGAAAATTTCGGCGGGAGGACCACAAATGCCGATCCGACCTTCGGAATCTTTTGTTTCCGAGCGCTACTTTTCACTGTCTGGAGCCTCCTTTTTTTCGGGATCAGGGATCTCATGGCAGCCCGCAAACGCCTGGCCAAACTCCAGGAAGCGGAATTGGCTGCGCGAGATGCCGAGATCCTCATGCTGCGCGCGCAGGTCTCTCCGCACTTTCTTTTCAACGCCTTCAACACCATCCTCGCCGAGCTCGACGGGCGCAATCCCGAGATGGTGCCTGTGGTTCGTGGCCTCTCGGATTACTTCAGGTATTCACTGGCAAACCACGACGAGATTTTCGTGACGATGGGGCAGGAATACGATGCGATCCTCAGCTACTTGACAGTGGAAAAGGCAAGATTCCGGGATTCATTGGAGATCGATTGTTATCTCGATCCCAACCTAAGAAACATGGAGGTTCCGGGCGTCTTCCTTCAGCCACTGGTTGAGAACGCCTTGAAATACGGTCACATGACCTCGCCTACACCTCTGAGTCTGCGTTTGCACGTTGCAGTTGGACCTGACGGTGGGGCCATCGTCGAGGTGTCGAATTCGGGGAAATGGATTGAGCCTTCCGCGAAGCGTTCCCGTGAGCGCACGGGTGGGCAAGGACTCTCGGTGCTCAGGAGGCGCCTTGAATTACTCTACCCGGGAAACCATTCGCTCGATATCTCACATCCGGAAGGGGAAGAAAAAGTGACGGTTCGTATTCGCCTGCCCTCCCCAAACCAATCACAATCTAACGATGCAGAATAAGATCACCGCAGTCATTGTCGACGACGAGCCTCCTGCGAGGAAAATGCTAAGATCGCTGTTGTCCGCCCATCCGGAGGTCGAGTTGGTCGGCGAAGCCGGTGATGTGATGGCCGCCGCCAAATTGTGCGAACAGGTCAAGCCCGACCTCATTTTTCTCGATATACAGCTACCGAGGATGGACGGGTTCGCCCTGCTTGCATTGCTAAAGGAGATCCCGGAAATCATCTTTGTAACCGCGTTCGACCGACATGCGGTCCGTGCCTTTGAAGTCAATGCTTTCGATTATCTATTGAAGCCCATCGCTCCTTCACGCTTGGAGAAATCCATTTTGCGACTTTCAGAAGTCCGGCATTTGAGCACGAAGTGCCTGCTCGATTCTGATACGGTTGCCCTGCGGGAGGATTCGCAGCTACGCATGGTGCCGGTCAAATCCATCACGCACATCGAGGCGGAGGATAATTATACCCGCGTCCATATCAGGGACCAGGCCACGGCAATGGTCAGGAGGCAGATGGGAGATTGGGAAAATCTTTTACCCAGCGAATCTTTCGTGCGTGCGAGTCGTTCACTGATTATCAGGTTGGATGCCATTCAAAAATTCCAATCCGAGTCTCGTGATCTCTCCCAAGTCACCTTGCTTGGTCGATCAAGTAAGGTTGAATTGGGGAGAAAGGCATCGCTGCGGTTGAAAAAGGCGATTGAAAATCTGTAAAGAACGCCAACGCTGGCACTTCCGCCACTTATTTCGCCCACTTCACCACATCAGAAGTGCGATTCACTTCGAATAGTCGATAAGGCGATGATAAGAAATTCGCAATCAGTTTTCCATTAAGGATTGCAGTTGGCAACTGAGGACAATGCCGTCCCCCCACCCCCCCAAGTATAGAACAACCCTGCCGGTAAGCGAGTTTGAAACGACCGAACCGGCGGGGTCAATTCTAACCGGACGCCCTACCAGTCCTTGGCAGTAAACGGTTATACCCAAGGCCCAACGACTTCATCCTGCTCCTCCCCCTCTGTGCGCGCTGGAATATTGATCGACGTCACAATTGACACATCCAAGGCTGAATTGTTCAAAAAAATCGGCTTCTTTTTTAGATCTCGTGAAACTTATGATGACGTCGCACAATTTTCCTCCTTCCGCTTGTCGGATAGGCCTCTCCGATAGCGAATCCCCAACCATTAATCCCCATGAAAACATCACTAGTTATCGATCTCACAACGCTTCCCGAAGAAGGAATGGCCTTTTCCGGTAAACTCGACGGGGCAATCTTCGATCTTCCTAACAACGACGCGAACTCGGCCAGCCCTTTGGATTATGATCTTTGGGTCCAGCGCTTCGAATCCGAGTTACTTCTTACCGGCGTGCTCTCGGCCTCTTTCAATTTCACATGTGTCGTCACACTTAAACGATTCCTCAAAACGATCCGTTTGGAATCGGCTGCGATTTCCCTGGAAATAGGGCATTCCAGCCAGCTTGACGTCACTGAAGCGCTCCGGGAAGAAGTGATTCTCGACTTTCCGGCCGATCCTCGTTGCGACGAAGGGGATGTCCCCGAACCTTGTGAGATCGATTCGCGCTATTTAGCAGTGGACAAGTCGGAGGAAAATGGTTTAACACCTGCCCCCCGCAAGGAGGGTGATGACCGATGGTCAGCCCTTAACGACCTCACGGGTCTCAACGATCAAACTTAACTAAAACAAGACCATGGCCGTACCAAAACGCCGTCAATCCAAAAGCCGCCAAAAAATGCGCCGTGGCGCGAACCGCTGGAAAGCTCCTATTTTCAGCGCTTGTTCCGATTGTGGAGCAACGATCCCTTCTCACATCGCGTGTCCGTCTTGCGGCACCTATCGGGGCCGCAAAGTCCTCGAAGTGGAAGCTTTCTAAATTGACTTTCCGGGAGGAATTCACGAACCCACGTCGGTTATCTGGCGAGGGCTTTTCTTCGTACTCCCGAAAAGACCGTATTTCCCAAGAAAATCTCGTATATGAAGGTTGCACTGGATGCCATGGGAGGCGATCACGCCCCACAGATCAATATCGTCGGGGCCATTGAAGCCCTGAAGGTCAATCCCAAGCTCAAGCATCTTTTCTTGGTTGGTGATGAATCCATTCTGAAAGCCGAATCGGCGAAATACGGACTCAACCTCAACGACCCCAGGGTGAGTATCGTCCACGCTCCTGAAGTCGTAGGCATGGCTGAACCCGGTGCTAAATCAGTCCGCCGCAAAAAACTCTCTTCCATCAGTGTAGGTATGGATCTGGTGAAAGCGGGAGAAGCCGACGCCTTCGTTTCCGCCGGCAACACCGGAGCAGCAGTCGCCGCAGCAACCCTCAAGCTACGATGCCTCAAAGGAGTCGACCGCGCTGGAATCGCCTCTCCCCTGCCGAACGAACACGGGATCTGCAATATCCTCGATGCTGGCGCGAATCCGGAATCCAAGCCCGAACATCTCGTCGCCTACGCGATCATGGGCACCGCTTATGCGAAATACGTTCTTGGTGTGAAAGATCCCCGCGTCGGACTGATGTCCAACGGTGAAGAGGATGAAAAAGGCACCAGCTTTACCAAAGAAACTTTCAAGCGTCTCAAAGCAACTCCGGGAATCAACTTCGTAGGAAACGTCGAAGGTCATGATCTTTTCGAAACCAAACTCGACATCGTGCTTTGCGACGGCTTCGTTGGAAACATCGTCCTGAAAAGCGTCGAAGCGACCGCGAAAGCCGTTTCCAAATGGCTGAAGACCGAAATCAAGGAAACCCCGCTGCGCATGGCTGGCGCGGTCCTCGCCCAAGGGGCTTTTAAAGCACTCAAAGCGAAGAGCAGTTACGAAACCTACGGCGGCAGTCCTCTTCTCGGAGTCAATGGGGTCGTTATCATCGCTCACGGCTCCTCCAGCGCGGTAGCCGTCCGCAACGCGATTCGTGTCGCAGTGGAAACCGTCGAGCACAAGATCAACCCCCGCATTGAGGAAGCCATGGCGGAGATTCCGTCCTGCGGACCGCTGGAAGTCGTCAACAAGATCCTCTCCTGATTCGGTCGCTGCTGTAGTAGCCGGAATTCGGATATCTATTTTCCGACCCAATATCGTAGCCACTTTGAGTTGTTTCGTTTGAGCTGGACCCCGACTTTTTCAATACCTCCCCTGGCTGCAAACCAAACGCCCCCCCTTGAGCGCACCCAAAGAGCCAAGGAACTTTTTAGTTTCAGAACAAAGTCATGTTCCCTATTCCAGCCACAGCTCAATGCCTCGTTTCAGACGGCTCCATGCCCTTCACTTACCCTGAAGCTTCAGTATCTCCTCCGCGTAGCCCTCACCTAGCGTCTTCATGCTCTTCGCATCGAAGTGCCAGCGGTCCATGGTTGTGAGATGTTCCGAACTTACGAAGCCTGTTGCATCGACGGTCTCGGGAAGTTTTGCGATCTGCTTGTTGATCGGCTCAAGGTCTTTGACTTGGCCAGCTACGAAGGGGAGATCCGGGGTTCCGAGATCGTTGCGGAGATCCTTGACCAGCTTCTCAAGCTGCCCGAGGTAGCCATCGGGATTGCCTTGGTTCGATTCGCCTTGGTGCCAGAGAATCCCTTTCAAGGTTCCGGTTTTCTGCGCTGCTTTCGCGCGTCGCACGGCGTCGTCGTAGAACTTGGTTCCCTTGCCCCACTGCTCGATCCTGGTGCCACCCTTGGCATTGACCACCAAACCGAGTGAGATGCCCGGTTCCGCCTCTAGCATTCTTTGGGCGAACCAGTAACCCGGATTCATCTTCTGCATTCCAAGGCCTTTGCGGATCGTCGAGTAGCGGTTGAAAGGATTCGTCGCTGGCTCCCATTTGTCCTCGCCGTTGAGCAGGAAACAACGAGGGATCGCTTTTGCCTCGTCTTCGGTAAATGGAGCACGCCCTGCCATGTTCGATTGCCCGATCAGGAGATAGACATGCAGTTTTTCCTTGGAGACATCGACCTGTCCTTGCACTGATACCACCATCACGACGATGAGTGCTGCGCTAGTAACCCATTTGATAATATTTTTCATGATATTCTTCGAGGTTTTCTCAATGCACCCCAAGCGGTGGAATTCCGAGCTGTTCAGGCAGCGCGAGACGCGGTCGGTCGGTGAGGATTTCCGGGTCGCCGTGAGTGATCAGGACAGTGTGTTCAAAATGCGCAGAAGGTTTTCTGTCCTCAGTGATGACCGTCCACCCGTCGTCAAGAATCCGGACTCCCGGGGTTCCCGCGTTGATCATCGGTTCGATGGCCAAAGTCATGCCCGGCGCAAGGGTTGGTGATTTACCACGGGGGCGGAAATTGGGCACTTGCGGTTCTTCGTGAAGTTTCCTGCCAACACCGTGCCCGACAAATTCGCGGACGATGCTGAAGCCAAACGGTTCCGCATACTCGGCAACCGAACCGCACAGATCGGCCAGCTTACGACCGGCTCGCGCTCTCGAAATTGCCTCGTAAAGGGATTGTTCGGTAACGGCGAGGAGACGTTTGGTTTCCAGAGGAATTTCCCCGCAGGCAACTGTCGTCGCGTTATCTCCGATGAACCCGCTTTTGATGATTCCGACATCGATTTTGAGGATATCACCCGGCTGGATCCGACGCGGCCCGCCGATGCCGTGCACCACCTCCTCGTTGATTGAAATACAAATCTGCCCCGAAAAACCGCGGTATCCGAGGAACGCACTGCGGCAGTCCTGTTGCTGCATGAGATCGGCGGCCAGATCGTCTATCTCTTTCGTCGTGACCCCGGGTTTCACCTCGGCGGCAAGCTTTTGAAGTATCTCAGAAGCAATTTTTCCCGACTCGCGCATACGGTCGATTTCTTTGGGTGATTTGATGGGGATACGGACGCGCATTTACTCTGAAACTTTATACTTAAAATTCTAAACTGGAAACGATGGCTGATGTGGTTTGATCCCGGGTTCCGGTGGCGGGAACTGAAATCAGCCTGCCGGTTTCCCGGTAAAAGTCGATGGCGGGAATCGTGTTTTCGATGAATTGTGAATGACGGCAACGGAAATTACCTTCGTCATCGTCCGCCCGGGCCTCGGCAGGGCCAGAGCATTCCGGGCATTTCCCATGATCGGAAAGCTCGCCGCGCTGACCAGTCCAACGGCAATCCGGGCATTCGACTCGGTCGCCAGTTCGTGAAACGAGTTCGTCAAAGGGGGCTTCGAGCGAGATTGCCGCGTCTAATTCAGCCCCACGATCACCAAGCCATTTTTCGAGAAACTTCGCCTGGGTTAGTGTTCTCGGAAAACCATCGATTACCCAGCCCGGTCCGTTCTTGTGCCGGTCAAGCCACTCGCCGAGTATGGGTGAGATCAGATCATCCGGAAGATAGCCGCCTCGGGCGAGAACAGGCTCAGCGGCAAGGCCGAGCCTAGTGCGATTCTCGACTGCTTCCCTTAAAAGCGCGCCCGTGCTCAAGTAGTTTGAACCGAAACGATCAGCAAGGCGGCGCCCCTGGGTTCCTTTCCCGGAAGCGGGAGGGCCTAAAAGGACGAGGCGCATCTGAAACCAATACCTTTTAAAGATCTTTAGAATCCCCTGAATCCCGAAATCGGGTCCGGTCTCAGCCGTGGGTATTCTTATAGATGTAGGCTGTGATACCGAGAACTATCAGGATAGCCACCACCGTCCAGAGATACACGATCGCGTTGCGAGGCGCGGCGTTGCTTTGATTACCGAGGCGATCGTAGCGGCCCTTGAGTTTGCCTTTACGAAGGAAGCCATCGTAGTGCTTCTGGATCAGGTGCGTTTCAACGTGTCGCATCACATCAAGCACCACTCCGACCATAATCAGCAGCGAAGTGCCGCCGAAGAAATGCAGGACAAGTGAGCCCGGAGGAAGTCCTACAAGTTTACCGATGAGGGCCGGAAGGAAGAACAAGAGAGCGAGGAAAAGCGCACCGGCGAAGGTGAGGCGGGTCATCGTGTAATCCAGGAAGTCCGCAGTCGGTTTACCGGGACGAACACCGGGTATGTAGCCGCCATTGCGCTTGAGATCCTCGGAGATTTGAGACGGCTGGAACATCATCGCGACCCAGAAATAGGAGAAGAGGAAGATACCAACGCCACCCAGGATGTAATACCACATACCACCGCCAACGAGTTCACCGTAGAGCTTGGTAGCCCATGGTTGGCCGGGGAAGAACCATTGCAGCATCATCGGCGGCAAGGAAAGCACGGCCGAAGCGAAGATGATCGGCATTACGCCAGCGTAATTGACTTTCAGAGGGAGATACTGGGTCTGACCACCGAATTGTTTGCGCCCGACGACGCGCTTGGCGTATTGGACCGCGATTTTCCGCTGGGCTTGGGTGACCGAGATCGTTCCCGCGATAACAACTAGGAGTAGCATGATCATCACCACCATCATGATCGCGCGGAACGGATCACCATCGGTGAAGTAGCCCCATGCTTGGATAAGCGCACCAGGGAGAGCGGAAATGATATTCACCGTAATGATAATGGAAATACCGTTTCCGATACCTTTTTCGGTTATCTGGTCGCCGAGCCACATGAGAAGAATGGTTCCCGCTACAATGGTGAGAACGGTCAGGGCCATCCATCCGCCACTGGCATTGGGAACCAAAACTCCGAATTTTTCGATGCCAGCCATGTAAGGAATATTCTCCGGCATCGTCAGGGACTTTGCCACGAAGTAACCCTGCACCAACGCGATCACGATGGTGATGTAACGGGTATATTGCGTGATCTTCTGCCGACCGCCATCCTCGCGGGCGAGCTTGGCGAACTTGGGAACGATGGCCGTCATCAGTTGCACCATGATCGATGCGGAGATGTATGGCATGATTCCAAGAGCGAAGACGCCGCACTGGGTCAATCCGCCACCGGAGAAAACCGTGAGCAGCGCGGTCATGCCACCGGTCGGGCTATCCGCGTCCTGTTTCGCCACACTGTCCAACCACGCCCTGATGACCGACGCATCAACTCCGGGGAGCGTGATGTGCACGCCGAGGCGAACGATGACAATTAGAGCAAGGGTGAAAAGAATCCTATCCCGTAGTTCGGGGATTTTCCAAGTATTCGCGAAAGCAGAGATCATAGTGGGTGGGAAAATTTCAAACTTTAAAATTCAATTTTCAAATGAGAGTGGGCTGCGCCCGGTTTGGTCCTTCGATTCCGCTCGTGCGGGATTGGATATTCTTCGGATGCGGAAATTTTCGAATGCGGGTTTTAATAGCAAGGAAAGGAAGCGTGCAAGTGCTTCCTTTCCTCAAATCAAATCCTATCGGAAAATCCGATCAAACTTAGGAAGCCTCTTCTTTGGCTGGAGTGCGGGTCTTGGGAGCGGGTTCGGTGAAGCTGCCACCCGCTTTTTCGACTTTCTCACGGGCGGTCTTGCTGATCTTGTGGAAAACGAGAGTGAAAGCCTTTTCGACTTCGCCATCACCGAGAAGCTTGATCTTGTCACAGGGTCCGTCGACGAGGCCGACGTTACGCAGTGCTTGTTCGTCGATGGTCGCGCCGGTTTCAAAACGACCATCAAGATCGCCGACGTTGACTACTGCGAATTTATAGCGGAAATCGAAGTTATTGAAGCCGCGTTTCGGAAGACGACGGTGGAGGGGCATCTGACCGCCTTCGAAGCCGACACGGGTGCCGGATCCGGAGCGAGCCTTTTGCCCTTTGTGGCCTTTACCGGCGGTCTTGCCTTGTCCGGAGCTTTCGCCAGCGCCGAGACGCTTCACACGGTGCTTGGCACCCGGATTTGGCTTGAGATTATGGAGTTCCATTTCTTGATGTGGTTAAACGTTATTTGTTAAAAGTTATTAGTGAAGAGCTATTTGCAATGGATACCTGATAACCAATAACAAATAACCTGTAGCGTCATCTTCAGATGGCTTTCTCTTTCTTCTGTTTGCCCCGGGATCCGTAGATCTGGTCACGGGTGCGGACGGAGGAAAGCGCTTTGAGGGTTGCTTTGACGACGTTTGAGTGGTTCGAAGAGCCCATGGACTTGGCGAGCACGTCGCGGATGCCGACTGCTTCGCAGACCGCGCGAACACCGCCACCGGCGATGATGCCCGTTCCCGGGGAAGCCGGTTTGAGGAGAACTTTTCCACCGCCGAACTCTGCGCAGATTTCGTGAGGGATGGTTCCGTCGACCAAGTTCATTGGTTTGAGAACCTTACGAGCTGCTTCGCTCGCCTTACGAATCGAATCCGCAACTTCGTTTGCCTTACCAAAACCTACGCCGACTTTGCCTTTCTTGTTTCCGCAAACCACGAGGGCTGAGAAGCTGAAACGGCGTCCGCCTTTGACGACTTTCGAACAGCGGTTGATGAAAACGACCTTTTCGGAAAGCTCGTTGCCTTCGTCATCGGTGATCGGGGCACGTTCTTCACGGCGTGGGCCGCCACGACCGCGTCCACCACCACCTCCGCCGCCACCAAAGCCACCACGACCTTGGCCGCCGCCGCCCTGGTAACCACCGCGCTGCGGAGGACCGGATGGTTGTTCTGTTGTAGTTGGAGCTGCTGTGGAAGCTGCTGGAGCAGTTTCCGGCTTGGGTGTTGCGTCAGCTGCCGGGGCCGCCTTGGCGGCATCATTTTCAGGAGTATTAGCCATGTGATAGGTGAAATTAGAATTTAAGTCCGGCTTCGCGGGCTGCGTCGGCAAGGGCTTTTACCTTACCATGATATAGGTGACCACCGCGGTCGTAGACCACATCGGTGATGTTGGCTTCTTTGGCACGTTCCGCGACAAGCTTTCCGACCTTCTCGGCGGAGGCTACGTTGGAGGCGTTTCCTTCGAAACTCTTGTCCATGGTCGATGCGGAAGCGATCGTCTTGCCGATCGAGTCGTCGATCAACTGAACGTAGACGTGCTGGTTCGAGAAATGAACGGCGAGACGTGGCCGTTGTGCGGTGCCGACGACCTTGCGGCGGATGCGGCGGTGAATCCGTTGGCGGATTGATTTGCGTTGAATGGTGCTCATTGGACGGAGATGGTTCTTGGTTATTTGCCGACGCTTTTGCCTTCTTTACGGCGGACGTGTTCGCCGACATAACGGACGCCTTTGCCTTTGTAGGGTTCTGGCGGATAAAAGCTACGAACTTCAGCGGCAAACTGGCCGACAAGCTGTTTATCAATTCCCTCGACCTTGATCTTGGTGTTTTCGTTCACCGTGACGGTAAGGCCGGATGGGATCGGGTGGAGGAGCGGGTGCGAACGACCGAGGGAAAGATCGAGATCCGATCCCTTGACGGCTGCGCGGAGACCGACTCCGTGGATTTCAAGATCCTTGGTGAAACCTGTGGAGACACCGATGATCATGTTGTTGACGATGCTGCGAACCGTGCCGTGGAGAGCGCGGTGTTCGCGATGCTCGGTAGCGCGGGAGACGATGACGTTTCCGTCTTCGCTCTTGAGCGTGATTCCCGTTGGAACGGAGAAATCGAGTTTCCCTTTGGGGCCTTCGACTTGCACTGTTGTTCCGTCAACTTTGACGGCGACCTTTTCGGGCAGAGAGATTGGTTTGAGTCCGACTCGTGACATTGTGGTAAGTAGGTTCGAGTTTTAGGGTTACCAGATGTTGGCGAGGATTTCGCCGCCGAGTTTCTGGCGTTTTGCGGATGCGCCGGACATCACGCCTTTCGAAGTCGAAAGGATGGAGATGCCGAGGCCGGACAGGACGCGTGGGATATCCTGAGAGCCGACGTAGTGGCGGCGGCCAGGCTTGGAGACGCGCTTGAGATCGGTAAGAACGGGGCGGCCGTCGACAAACTTCGGGCTGACTTTCAGCTCGGTGCGTTCGCCGGTGACGACTTCGTATTTCCAGAGGTAACCCTCTTGCTTGAGGACCTCGGCGATATCGGCCTTGATCTTGGAATAGGGAGCGGTGAATTCCTCGTTGCCTGCACATGCCGCGTTTTTGAAGCGGGTGAGGAAGTCTGAGATTGGATCTGTGAGAACTGCCATTGTATTGGTTTCCTTTAAATTCTATTGGGTTATGCGGTGGCAAGTTCGGCTTGGGCGGCGGCGGGATCATCTCCCTCAGCTTTCTTGATTTCGCGGAATGGCATACCAAGCTCGATGAGCAGCTCGCGGCCTTCTTTGTCAGTGTTGGCAGTGGTGACGAAAATCAAGTCGAAACCGATCTGGCGCTTGACCTGGTCCAGTTCGATCTCAGGAAAGATAGTCTGGTCGGAGAAACCGCAGGCGTAGTTACCACGTCCGTCGAATGATTTCGGGGAGATTCCGCGAAAGTCACGAATGTTCGGTGCGGTGACATTGATGAAGCGATGAAGGAATTCCCACATCTGGGTTCCACGTAGAGTCACGCGGGCACCGAGTGGCTCGCCCTCCCGAAGCTTGAAGTTCGCGACAGCCTTCTTGGAGAAAGTGATGGATGGCTTCTGGCCGGTGATCTTGGAGATTTCGGCGACAGCGTCGTCAACAGCGACCTTGCGATCCGGGGCTTTGCCCATGCAGGAAGTGACGACGATTTTCTCAAGTTGTGGAACCTGATGCGGATTGGTGTAGCCGAGTTTCTTTTTCAGATTCGGCACAACCTTGTTTTTGTAGTGTTGCAGTAGTGCTGGTGTACTCATTTTGTTTTAGCGGGTCAGCGCGGTTTGTGGTTAACGCTTAAGCGCGGGCGGTCTCCTTGCGGGGACTTAGCCCAGTTTTTTCACATTGGAAATATGGACGGGAGCATCGACGGTTTTGATGCCGCCTTCGTCACCTTCGGAGGGACGGGTTGCCTTCTGGACGGTGCGACCGCCTTGGACGGTGACCTGGCCTTTGGCTGCATTGACATTGAGGACTGTGCCCTCTTTGCCTTTATGATTGCCGGCGATGATGCGGACCTGGTCGCCTTTTTTGACGTGTGTCTTGATGGTGCTCATTGGAGAAAGGTTATTGGGGTTAGAGAACCTCGGGTGCGAGGGAAACGATCTTCATGAATTGCTTTTCACGAAGTTCGCGGGCAACCGGTCCGAAGATACGGGTGCCGCGCGGGTTGTTGTCTTTGTCGATGAGAACGATGGCGTTCGAATCGAAACGGAGGATTGAGCCATCGGCGCGACGAACCGGGAAGGCCGTGCGAACTACGACTGCCTTCACTACGCTGCCTTTTTTAACGGAAGCGGTGGGGATGGAATCGCGGATGTGTGCGGTGATAATATCACCAACGCGGGCGGAGCGGCTGCGTTTGCCGAGGACTCCGATCATTTTAGCGGTGCGGGCACCCGTGTTGTCAGCAACAGCGAGCTTGGTTTCCATCTGAATCATGGCGGTGGTGTGGTAGAGTTAGGAGAGTGGTTTAGTGAGAGATAACTTCAGCAAGTGCCCAGCGCTTGAGCTTGGATACCGGCTTGGTTTCGACAATACGTACGCGGTCGCCGATGGCGGCTTCGCTCTTTTCGTCGTGCACGTAATATTTCTTGGAACGCTTGACGATTTTGTTGAACTTCGGGTGAGGAACACGGGCGATGTGCTCGACGACGATGGTCTTTTCCATTTTATTGGAAATGACAATACCGACGCGGGCCTTACGCTTGTGGACGATTTCCGGTGATGATTCGCTCATTATGGTGGTCTGTAAAAATTAAGGGGACGGGGAGCCAAACTGGATCAGGCCCCTTCTTTGCTGATGGTGAGGATTTGAGCGATCTCACGGCGCACTTGTTTGAAGCGTGCAGGGTTGTCGAGGGTTCCGGCCGAGCGCTGGAGGCGCAGGTTCATGGATTCCTGTTTGAGATCGCGGAGGCGCTTGAGGCGCTCGTCTGCGGAAAGTTCGCGGATGTCTTTGGCTTTTGTAAGTGCCATGGTCGTATCAGTTTAAAGGATTATTGGTGCGGATTGCGGGTGACGAGGCGAGTACGGAAGCCGAGCTTGTAGGATGCGAGACGCATCGCTTCTTTCGCGGCGGATTCCGGCACGCCGGCGACTTCGAAAAGCATGTTTCCAGGGCGGATAACGGCTACCCAAGTATCAACGGCGCCTTTACCTTTACCCATACGGGTTTCCGGGGGGCGGCGAGTGATTGATTTGTGAGGGAAGATCCGGATGAAGACCTTGCCCTTACGTTTCAGGGAGCGGTTGATTGCGACCCGGCAGGCTTCGATCTGGCGGGTGGTCATCCACGCGCGCTCGAGGGTTTGCAGGCCGAAGTCACCGAAGGCGACGGTGGTTCCGCGCTGGGCGTTTCCGGCGCGTGATCCGCGGTGGCTCTTGCGGAACTTGGTTCTTTTGGGCATCAAAGGCATGACGATATTCTCCTTTTAAAGTGTTAGGTATTTGGGCGTGTTAAGCTGTTGGGGCGGGTGCAGCCGGAGCTGGCGTTGGGCTTGGTGCGGGAGCACCACCTTGCGGGCGATTGTCAGGACGACCTCCACCTTGGCGGCGATCGCCACCACGGTTTCCACGGTCACCGCGGCCACGATCCGGGCCTGGTTTACCGTCGTCTTCCTTCTTGTTGATCCAGCATTTGACTCCGATGATTCCGTAAACGGTGCGGGCCTCTGCGAAGCCGTAGTCGAGGGGGACGCGGAGTGTCTGGAGAGGCACTTTACCTTCACGGTAACTTTCGGCGCGGGCGATGTCAGCACCACCGAGGCGGCCGCCGCAGCGGACCCGGATTCCTTCGGCGCCGAATTCCATAGCGGTCTGGATGGAACGCTTCATGGCGCGGCGGAAGGCGATACGGCGTTCAAGCTGAATGGCGATCTGCTCTGCGACTAGTTGGGCGTCGAGCTCAGGCTTGCGGATTTCGAGGATGTCGAGTTTGACTTGTGAATCCTTGCAGATCTTCTGCACATCGTTGGTCATGATCTCGATTTCCTTGCCCTGGCGACCGATGATCAGGCCTGGACGGGAAGAATGGAGAGTGACGCGGACGCTGTTCCAAGCACGCTCGATGACGACGCGGGCGAGACCTGCGTTGACGAGCTTCTTCTTGAAGTAGCCACGGATAGCGAGGTCTTCGTGAAGCTTGGTGGTATAGTCTTTGCCGCTGGCATACCATTTGGAGCGCCAGTCTTTGTTGACGGCGAGACGGAAGGCGATCGGATTTACTTTTTGGCCCATGGTGTTAGGTGGAGAGTATTATTGGATGATTAGGCGTTGGCTTCTTCAGCGGCGGCTACAGGTTTTTCGGCAGCCGGTTTTTTAACGGCCTTCTTTGCAGCGGCTTTCTTAGGAGCGCGCTTTTTCTTTTCTGGAGGAGCACCAACGAGGGTGATTGAAATATGGGAGGTGCGTTTGATGATCGCGCCTGCGGAGCCTTTTGCACGGGGCTTGAAACGACGCATTGTCGGGCCGGCACCGATGACCGCCTCTTTGATGATGAGCGAACTCGAATCAAGTGAGAAGTTGTTCTCCGCATCCGCGATTGCGGTTTTGAGAGTCTTCCCGATGAGGAAAGCGGCCTTCAACGGAGTGAAGGTCAGGATATCAAGTGCGTTGGAAACAGGGAGGCCCTGAATTTCACGTGCGACGTCACGCGCCTTTTTAGGCGAGAGACGAACGAATTTTGTAGTGCTGGTGACTTCCATGGTCGGCGGTTTGGTGAGAGTTGGTGGAAACTTAGTTTTGGGTAAGTAGGACGGCGATGTCGCCGAGACGTGGTGAGTGATCCTGTGAATCGATTTGTTCAACAAAAGCACCGGAAACGCCCTTTCGGACATCTGCGAGAATTGCTTTTCCGTATGCCTGTTGGCCGTGACGGAGTTGGAAGGTCATTCCAATTCGCGCTCCCTGGGTTTCGCCAAGGTTTAGGACAAGCATCCCGGTTTGTTGATCGAGACTGACGATCCGTGCCTGCTGGAGATTGCCGGTGCGGATGTCGGGGAGGGGTTTTTGGCGGAGACCGATGGCAGAGTCAAGCTCTCTCATGGCAGTTTCCACACGAAGTCGCGCATCGGGGTCCGAAACGACAGCCTGTCGCATGTAATCTTGTGTTGATGCGGAAAGCTTGGCAGCTGTGGCTTCGAGTTGTGCGATGCGTTCGTTCGCCAGTTCGAGGTCGGCGGCGGCCTGAATGAGGCGGTCATCACCACCATCGAGCAGGTTCTTGCCAAGAGCTTCCAGACGCTCGCGCACCTGGGTGAGCTGATCGGTGGATTTCTTCTCGGCCTTGTTCGCCTCGACAAGGGCCATCTGGAGGTGGCGGTTTTGCTCCTTGAGTTCGACGATGATTTCCTGAAGCGCTTCGGATGAAATGTTCTGTCCCTGGCATGGCACGACCATCGCGAGCAACCCGAAGGCGGCGACAAATGAGCGTGAATGACAGAATGAGAACATGGAAATTTTCTTCTTTGGAGGTTGAGAATTGATAGTTGAAATTTTTTACTTCTTACCGATGCCGCCGTGAGCGCGGAAAATACGGGTCGGAGCGAATTCGCCGAGTTTGTGGCCAACCATGTTTTCAGTCACATAGACCGGAACGAAGGTTTTGCCGTTGTGGACGGAGAAATTGTGACCAACGAAGTCCGGAGTGATCATGGAGTTGCGGGACCATGTTTTGATCGGTTTGCGATCGGAGCCGGCTTCGGCGACGGCATCGATCTTCGCGAGGAGCTTCTGATCGACGAACGGGCCTTTCTTGAGGGAGCGTGACATATCTAAGGTGAGTGGGAGTTTCTAAGAGTTGGATTACTTCTTGTTGTCGTGGCGCGACTCGACGATGAAAACGCTGGTGGTCTTCTTCTTCTTGCGGGTCTTCTGGCCCTTGGCGTGACCCCATGGGGAAAGCAAGTGCTGGCGACCACCACCGGATTTGGATTTACCCTCACCACCACCGTTCGGGTGATCGACAGGGTTCATACACATACCGCGGACTGTCGGGCGGACACCCTGCCAGCGTGTGCGGCCGGCCTTGCCGGAAACCTCGTTCATGTGGTCGCGGTTACCGACAACACCGATGGTGCAGTAGCAACCTTCGTGGAAGCGGCGGATTTCGCCGGAACGCATTTTCAGAAGTGCCCAACCGCCATCGCGGTTGGAAAGAACGGCGCTTTGACCAGCGGAGCGAGCGACTTTGCCGCCGCCACCCGGAAGTAGCTCGATATTGTGAACTTCGGTTCCGAGAGGAACTTTGGCGAGAGGCATGGCGTTGCCGACTTTCGGAGCAACGTTTTCTCCGGAGACGATTTTGTCACCATCGGTCAGCCCGGCTGGTGCCAGGATGTAAGATTTGACTCCGTCCTTGTATTGGAGAAGGGCGATGCGGCAGGTACGGTTCGGATCGTATTCGATTCCGACGACGGTTGCCTCGACATTGCGCTTGTTGCGTTTGAAATCGACCAGGCGGTAGTGGCGCTTGTGACCACCACCGATGTGGCGTGTGGTGATACGTCCTGTATTGTTCCGACCACCCGAACGCTTGAGCGGGGTGAGAAGGGATTTCTCGGGCTTGCTTTTGGTGATTTCGTCAAATGACGGAAGCTCCTTGTAGCGCTCGGAAGGGGTGTTGGGCTTGAAAGTTTTAAGTGGCATGACTCGCGTTTCGTTAAAAAGGTTTAAGCTTCTAGCTTTTGGCTAGTGGCTAGGTTCCGGGCTTAGATGAGGTCGAGGGATTCACCATCCGCAAGGCGGACGATGGCTTTCTTGTAACTGGCAGTGCGGCCTTCGTCGGCGCGGCGCTTGCGGCGGACTTTTCCGTCGTAGTTGGCAGTGCGGACCTTGACGACCTTCTTGTCGAAAATGGTCTCAACCGCCTGCTTGATTTCCAGTTTGTTGGCGAAGCGATCCACTTCCAGCACGACCTCGTTGTTCTGCTCTTGGAGCAGGGAGGCTTTTTCGCTGAGGCGGACGTTCTTGATGACCTGGTAGATGT